>Ga0157378_10000572_pt1 | contig 34793 bp, 27 predicted proteins | sample M65metaG_FD_115309 | JGI IMG/M metagenome (GOLD analysis project Ga0157378, IMG submission 115309) | Miscanthus rhizosphere microbial communities from Kellogg Biological Station, Michigan, USA - M6-5 metaG | ecosystem: Host-associated > Plants > Roots > Rhizosphere > Soil | place: USA: Michigan... | reverse complement strand
GCGACGCGTCCATGGCTGTCTGGTTGTCGGAAGGAAGACGGCCGTCCGGCGAATCTTGTGAAGTGGTCAGCAGCATGATCGCAGTACCGTGCGCGCCTGCTGCACGCGCTTCCGCGCCGTCGGTTCGGTGATGGAGAGGGTGCTGGCAATGGCTTCGTAGGACGCTTCGTGAAGGAATCGCATCTGGGCCACGCTGCGGAGAAGTGGGGGGAGGCTGTCGATGGCGCGCTGCAGCCGGATCCTCATCTCATTCGAAAGCGCCACCTCCTCGGGGGAAGGACTGGGATCTGCGGCACTGAGCTCCTCGGAGACGATTTCGTCGATGGCCACGCCGTTTCCGCCGACGCTCAGCCGCTGCTGTTCGCGATGGATGTCGGCGCAGACGTTGCGGGTGAGCCGCGTCAGCCAGGCCTGCAGGTTCTCGATCTTGGTGGCGTGGGCCGGCAGTTTGCGGAAGGCCAGCAGCATGGAGCGGCTGACGGCGTCGAGGGCGTCGGCCTTCGACCCGCGCATCTGCCGCAGGCAGACGCTGTAGAGGTGCAGGCGGTGCTCCAGCCACAGTGGCCAGAATGCCTCGCGATCGCCGCCGCTGAGACTCCGAAGCAGAATCCGCTCCTCGATGAGGGACCCCCTCTCTGCCATCGCTCCTCGCCTTTTTCCCGGCCCCCGAACCCCTTCGCGCCGGGCGACAAATTGGATTCTATGCATGGGAGAGGTGTTGGAGGGGTATTTCCCTACCCGGTTGTTTTTAGAAAGTGTAAATTTCTCGAATTCGGGCACCTCGCCACTCCGCGAACGCGACGGGCGTGAGCCGTGTTCTTCCCGGAAACGGAGGAAGCTGATGAGCACACACGACGACGCGGCCACGATCGCCGCACTCGATACCGAATACCAGGCCGCGGTGGAACGGAACGACGCGGAGACGATGGGCCGCATCCTGGCCGATGACTTCGTGCTGATCGGCGGCAGAGGCAAAGTCTTCACGAAAGAGGACTTGCTGGCCGAGGCCCGCGGTGGAAACGTGGTCTACGAGTATCAGCGGGACAGCGAGCAGACGGTCCGGCTCTGGGGCGATACAGCGGTGATTACCGCGCTGCTGGAGGCGAAGGGGACGGAGGACGGCGAGCCGTTCGATTACAAGCTGTGGTTCAGCGACACCTACGTCCGCACTCCCACCGGCTGGAGCTACGTCCTCGGGCAGGCGTCGACGCGCATGGCGCCGTGAGTCCGAAACCTACGATCCGCTGGTGAGAGTCTTGTCGAGCAGCGTTTGCCATTCCCGAACGTCGCGCCGCAGCGACTGGATGTCGTTCTCGACGCCGATTCGCTCCTGGCGCAAGGCGCTCAGCCGGTCCTGCACGGCCTGCCACTGGCTCTTGATGCGTGAAGGGGTGCCGTCGCCCGGCTGTGCTTCTTTCTGCGCCACGGCGAGCATCGACTCCAGCTCGAGCCGGTCCTTGTCCAGCGTCGCCGCGGCGCGGTCGATGCTGTTCAGCCGCTCCTGCGCGTTGGTGAGCTGGGTCGCCGCGAAGGTCAGGCGTTTGAGCAGCAGGTCGGCTTTCTGCGCCTCCAACTGTTGCCTGAGCGATCGGGCGATCTCTTTCAGCGTGGCGTTCATCTCGGCGAGATCGTTGTGCGTCGGCTCCTCGGCGGCGAGGGCGGACGACGCCGCGAAACAGGCAGTGAAAACGATGACCAGGACTCCATGTTTGCTCATCGAGGGCTCCTTTGCTGTGAGGGCGACCAATCACTTCGCTGGCTCCGGAATGGTAGTGCCAGAACTTTCCCCAGCGTGACATCGTCGGGGTCGTCGTAGGCCGGCACGCCAATGCGGATCGACTCCTGCGGCACGTCGAGGCGGCTGGTGCGGTGGAGAAAATCCCACGCCGAAAGGAGGCTGGACCAGTTGCTGTCCGTCTCCTCCCTGATGTCGGAGTGATGAATCCCGTGCATGCGCGGCGTGACGATCAAGCGGACGAGTGCCCGTTCGAGTCGCTCCGGGAGTCGCAGATTCGAGTGATGAAAAAGAATCGAGGCAAAGAGGATCGTCTGCCACATCCACAGTCCTCGGGTGTCGACGCCAATGAGCAGCACCTGAAGAACGCGATACGGAATCGACAGCGTCAACTCACCGAAATGAAACCGGATCGCCGTCGACGTATCGAGATCGCGGTCCACATGGTGGACCAGGTGAAATCGCCAGAGGAATGGGACGCGGTGACTGGCCCAGTGCCACCACCAGAGCGTGTAGTCGAGCAGGACCACCGCGATGAGCAATTCCACCCAGGGCGGCCACTGGACGAGATGCAGCAATCCGATCTTTTGCCGCTGCCCCCAGGCCACGACCGGCAGGAGAATCAGCGGCTGCAGCAGGTTGGAGATGACCAGGGAGATCGCGCCGATGCTGGCGTTCCGCACGACCCGCCGCAGCTTCGATTCGACGCTGGCGCGCAGCGGCGCGGCCCATTCGCCGAGGAGCATCAAGGTCCCCACGGTCACGATGACCATCGCCGTGATCGCGGAAGGGGAGCGCGCCCACGCCCCGGCCATCATTCAAACGTGGCACATGTCTGCTGAGCTTACAGGATGTAGGATTCGGATCTCCCGGAGGAACCATGAACTGTCCGCGTGATGGCGAAGTGCTGGAAGTGAAATCGGTCGGCGAGACGCCGGTCCCGACCTGTCCCCGCTGCGGCGGGATGTTTCTCGAGCACGGCCAGCTGAACAAGCTCGCCGCGCCGACGCCGGGCGATCTCGAGTTCTCCACAATCGACCTGGACACGTTTCAGCACGACGACGAATACGGCCCGATCGCCTGCCCGCGCGACAACACCACCATGCGCAAAGTCGACTTCAACATCGACACCGCCATCATCCTCGACTACTGCCCCACCTGCCACGGCTTCTGGCTCGACGCCAAAGAGCTGGCCAGCATCAACGAAGAAGTGAAGCGCCTCAACGAAGCCGGCGCCGAGGTTCCCGATCCGCTGCTGGTGAGGATCTCGCAGTTTTTCTGGAACCTGCCGCTGCCGCATTGAGGGGGTCCAGTGATCTCGCGCAATACGCGAAAAGAGTCGAGAACTCTCGGTGCCGGTCAACGGCTCGCTGGAGTGGTTCCTTTGACGCGCGCGGCCAGGTCCGCGACCTGCGCCCGAAGGTCATCGATCTCTCGCTGCTGTTTCTGCATCCCGGCGATGAGCAGGCTAATGAAGGCGTTGTAGTTTATGGCCTTGAACGTAGCTGGGCGTTCCCTCTCATCCTCCGCCGGAAGCGTCACCTCACGCACCACCTCTGGTAGCACCTGCTCGACGTCCTGCGCGACGAGACCGTACTGACGGCCGCGCGGGAGTGACAGTCGTGGCTCGGCGGCGGGATCGAAGAAGAAGGTCTTCGGTTGCAGGCGGCCAATGATCTCGGTCGCGTTTGCGATCGGCTGGATGTCGCGCTTTAGGCGCTGGTCCGAGCCGCCACTGATGAGTGTTCCCGTGATGGTGACGTCTCCGTTGAAGTAGCCGGCCAGATGTGGGGGGCCTGCCGGCGCCGATGCCCAGATGCCGTAGTGCATGGTGCCCGTGCCGCCCGCGTTGAACCGGCCCCCTACGTTCGTGAAGTTCGCGTTGGTGCTGTCGCCGCGGACAGCGATGTTCACGTTGGCGCTCCGTGCCGAAAAGTTGCCCGCGGTATTCTGGCGATTGCTTCCGGTAATCACCGAGGCGATACCTGTGGCCAGACCGAGGAGCGGCCCAGGAAGGCTGACGTCGGTGTGTTCCACGTGCAGGCCAGTCGGGTTGAACACGGCGGGCGTGACGAGCTGCCGCAGGATATGCAGCTTCGCCGCGGGTGTGCAGTTAGTCCCGATCCCCACGGAGTTGTTCGTTCCGCCCTGTCCGGCGAAGACGAAGTTGAAGTTGTTTAGCTCCCACCACGAATTCGAAGGCAGCTTGTCCGCCGGCACCGAGGTCGGGCAGGCGAAGAATTGGCTGGAGAGCGTTGCGGCGTCTCGCCAGTGCACGCGATTCAGGTCGCTGGGGTCGGCGACGAGGACCTGATTGAGATTGTTGTTCTGGGTCAGCGTACGGATGCGCAAGTCGCCGTCGAGGTCGAGCCGCGCGCCGATTGCCGGAATGCTGCTCGCGTAGTCACCGATGCCGACGTTGCCGCTCGGCGTGAGGCGCATGATCTCGCGGCCGTTTGGCAATGCGGCGATCGGATCGAAGGTGTCGGTTGTCGTGGAGGTGAAGATGAAGCGTAGGAAATCGGGACCGGAGAACGCCGGGTTGGGATTGGCGTTGTCGCCCCACGCGATCACCGCGTCGAGGCGGTCGCCGGCCAACGCCAGGGTCGGCGGCTCCCGTTTCAAGCCGACATACATGTGATCCGAGCCCGAGCTGGTGAAGGTACCGACGTCCATCCATGGACGCCACCCGTTGTTGTTTATCTTGTTCGTGGTGTTGTAGCCGAGGTGGAGCAGCGAAAGCGGCCGGTCCACAGGGGAGCTCGGGCGGTGACTGATCGACACCCGGCCGACGTCGCCTGGAAGAGACGCCGGATTCGCCGTCTGCGTGGCGATGCTGGCGACGCGCATCCGCTCGCCGCCGCCAGAGGACGTGCCGGTGAAGAGCAGGAGGTTCGCATTTTCCTGCTGATCGATCCGTGCCTCGCCGCTGCCCCCGGCAACGCGCAGGCGCAGACCGTCGCCAAGGAGTTGCCCGAGGTTCTGCACCGTCAGTTGCAGCGCGACGTCGGTATTGTTCTCCGAGTTGATATGCAGCTGCGACTGCGGCTGGCCGTTCGCAGTGTTGTTGAAGCGCGGACCGATACCGACGTTGCCGAATCCTGTGAGGCGCATGATCTCGCGGCCATTGAGGTGATCGCCGCTCAGATCGTCGTTCGCCGACCCGGTTCCCGAGGTGAAGACGAACTTCATCACGTCAGGACCGACCGTACCCAACGTCGCGTTGTCGCCCCAGGCCACGACCAGATCGGTGATATCCAGCCCATTCGCGCTGCCGGGATTCTGCTTGTGGCCGATGTAGGCGAAGTCGTCGTTCGACGTGAAGGTGATGCCGGTCTGCATCCAGTTGCGATAGCCGAACTGCTGTGGGGGCCCCGACCCATTGCCGTTCAGGTGGAGCAGCGAGAACGGACCGGGATTCACCGCTGTCCACGCCTGATTCAGATCATTGCCGAGGCCCACGTAGCCGTTGCGGGCGATCAATGGTTGCGAGTTGACGATCGACGACATGTTGCCGTTGATGCGCATCCTCAAGGAGCCATCCGTGTAGAGGTACAACGGCGACGAGAAGAAAGTTCCGATTACGTTGCTTCCGCCCGGTGCCGATGAATTACCTGTGCGGCTCCACAACGGCTGCCCTGCGACAGGACTGGGTGTGGGTGGCGCCTGAGCATGTGCGGACGCACCGATGGCTAGGAGGACAACAAGGGGAACCCATCGTTTCATTGGAAACCTCTCTTTCACATAGAAGTAGTGAAGAAAAGAGGGCAGTCGTTACAGAAAGCCGCCATGATGTTACCCCGCGGGTTAGCATCCCGCGCCCATGACCACCATCCGCGCGATGCTCGAGTCGCCGCCGATCCGCCCGGGCTGAGTCCGCGAGAGATTGGGCGATTTCTACTGAATAGACAAAAAGGTTGGTTTTTGGTGGCGGTGACTGGAGTCGAACCAGTGACCTAGCGCTTATGAGACGCCCGCTCTAACCAACTGAGCTACACCGCCATGGGTGGGGGTCGGAAGATATACTCAACGCCGCGCGGCGCGGAAAATTTCGGCGGCGCGGAGCGACTGAGTGTCCGACGAAGGGAAGCATTGCATCCGTTGCGGCGATCCCGAGGAGAGCGCGATCCTCGAGCATTGCCCGACCTGCGGCAAACACTTCTGCGCGGACTGCGTCTACCGGGCCACGGGGCGGCGGTTCTGCTCCAGCGAATGCGCCCGCGCCTTTTTCTACGGAGAGAGTGATGACTACGATGACGACGACGTTGCCGACTGACACCGCCACCACCGCGCCATCCCTGCGTCCTCGGCGGCTGCGGCGCACCGAAGCGATCCGATCGATGGTACGGGAGACGGTTGTTCGTCCCGAGGATTTGATCTATCCGCTGTTCGTCGTCCCTGATTCGCGGCCGAAGGTGGAGATCGGATCGATGCCGGGTGTCTTCCAGCTTCGCGCGCGCGAGGTGGCTGAGGAGGCGCGGCGGGCGTACGACGCGGGGATTCGAGCCGTGCTGCTGTTCGGGTTGCCCGAATACAAAGACGGCATCGGCTCGGCGTCGTGGGATCCGACCGGGCCGGTGCAATCGGCGATCGCCGCGGTCAAGCGCGTGGTGCCGCAGATGGCGGTCATGGCCGATGTCTGCCTCTGCGAGTACACCGATCACGGGCATTGCGGCGTCCTGGTCGAGCACAACGGCGTGACGGACGTCGACAACGATCAGACCCTGCCGCTGCTGGCGAAACAGGCGGTCTCCTTCGCCGCCGCCGGCGCCGATTTCGTAGCACCGTCGGACATGATGGACGGGCGCGTCGGTGCCATCCGCGAGGCGCTCGACGGTGCTGGAATGAGCGAGATCGGCATCATGGCCTACTCGGCGAAGTACGCCTCCGGCTTCTACGGTCCGTTCCGCGAGGCCGCGGAGTCGGCGCCGCAGTTCGGCGATCGCCGCGGCTACCAGATGGATCCAGCCAATGTCCGTGAAGCGATCCGGGAGATGGAATTGGATGTGGCCGAAGGGGCGGACATGATCATGGTCAAGCCGGCGCTGTCGTATCTCGACGTCATCCGCGCCGCCCGCGACAACTTCGACCTGCCGGTGGCGGCCTACAACGTCAGCGGCGAGTATTCGATGGTCAAGGCCGCTGCGGAGCGCGGCTGGATCGACGGAACGCGCGTGATGAACGAGATCCTGACGTCGATCAAGCGCGCGGGGGCGGATCTGATCATCACGTATCACGCGCTGGAGTTTGCTTCGCAGCGCTGACGCGCGTTGTCTGCGGCTTTGCCGCGTTGTCGGTTGTCTGCGCGGCGCGCGCGTGGTCCGTGACGTCGTATCGTTACTTCGTCCCACATTCCTTGCTGCAGCAGTCGTTTTTGTGGGAGCAGGACTGTTTGCCGCCGCTCTTCTTGCAGCAGTCCATGTGGTCTTTCTTGCAGGCCTTGTTGTCCTTGCAGCAAGCCATCGTCTGTTTCATGCAGTGGCCGGCCTGGGCGGGGATCGCGAAGGTCAACGATGTAACGACCAGTGCCGCGGAGAGAATCCTACGAAGTGTCATGGCGCCTCCATTCGATCTGGCGAAGTATGCGCTTCGCGCGTCATGGGCGCCAGCGCGCGCGAGCTCAACGGACCACGCGCCGCAGCGCAGGCAACCGACAACGCGCCGAAGGCGCAGACAACGCGGCGAAGCCGCAGCTATCCGCACCAGACCGCGCTGACCGCATCCGGGTGATCGAGCAGGTAGCCATCATCGTCCACGTTGTATTCGATCACGGCGCCGTCGAGGCGGGAGGCGGACATGTTGTCGAGGGCGATGCGGATGCCGTTTGCGTCGACGATCTCATCGCCATCGAACGGTTCGTCGGCATACGCCAGGCGGTAGCCGCTGCCGCCGCAGCCGGTGGTGAAGGCGATGCGGAGGATGCGGCCGTCGAGCTCCTGGTGGAGATGCTGGGCGGCGGTCTGGGTGATGGAAAGGTTCATGGGGTTGCGGCGCCGCGGATCAGGCGCGCTTCTGCGTCTTCGCGCTTGAACCAATCGCGATCGATCTTCGTCAATTCCAGCTCGCGCTCGAGTTCGACGATGTGCGCGCGCTTGGAGGCGCCGAGGTAGACCACGAAGCCGCGATCTACGAGGGTGGCGCCGCGACCGAGCTCGGCCAGCTTGCGCTCCATCGTCTTCTCGCGGGCGATGAGGAACTCGGTGGTCTCGCGATAGGAGAGGTCGCCCTCGAGGATGTCCTGAAAGGCCAGGTCGTTGGCCAGGGTGACGCGGCTGCGTGCATTGCCGGTGGCGGCGATCTTCATCTCGATCAGGTCGCGGGTGGCGCGCTCGTCGGCGGCGAACTGCGCGAACATCGTCGCCGTCAACGGATTCGGCAGATTCTCCGCCAGCTTCTCAAAGGTCTTGTAGGCCTCGATGGTGTACTGGAAGAGGGTGTTGAGTTGCTCGTTGGTGAGTACGGTGGGAGTTGCTTCGATTGTGGTCATGGTTGCCTCGTTTTCGGTGCTCGGTGCTCGGTGCTCGGTGCATTTCGAGCACCGTCAACCGAGCACCGAACACCGTTCTTCACTCAATCTTCGCTACTTTCAAAATCACATCGCCGATCAGTTTCGACTGGCAGGAAAGCCGGTAGGGTGCTTCCAGCTCTTTGTACGTCTCGTCAGGCGTCGGCGGCGTGAGGTTATCCCAGCCGTCGATGACTTCCACCCTGCAAGTCCCGCACGCACCGTCGCCGCCGCAGACGTGACTGACGCGGACGTCCATCGCGCCGGCGCAGGAGAGGAGCGTGGACCCCGCGGGAAACTCGGCCGCCTTTCCCTCATCGACAAAAATGACCCGCGGCATCGGAGCGGGATTGTATACGGTCGGACAACGTAGGTCGGACTCTCCAGTCCGACCGGCTGACCCGGGTTTGAACTTCAGCGACGAGGAGTATTCGCGAGGGGTCGGACTGGAGAGTCCGACCTACGTGAGCAGCGCCCGGTGGGCCATGTACGAGCTCCGCACCAGCGGCGCGGACTCGACGTGATGGAATCCCATCGCCTTCACCTTCCCTCCGAGCTCCGCGAACTCCTCGGGGGTGTAGTAGCGGCGGACGGGATGATGGTTGCCAGTCGGAGCGAGGTACTGGCCGAAGGTGACGATGTCGACGCCTGCATCGTGGAGGTCGCGGGCGACGGCCAGCACTTCATCCTCCGTCTCGCCGAGGCCGAGCATGAGGGAGGATTTGGTCAACATGTTGTCGATGCGCTCCTCGGAGGCCCAGCGCAGCACGTCCAGCGAGCGTTTGTACTTGGCTACCGGTCGCACCGCCGGATAGAGCCGCGGCACCGTCTCGACGTTGTGCGCGAGCACCTCGGGGCCGGATGCGATGACGACGCGGAGAGCGTCGCGATTGCCTTCGAGATCGGAGATCAGCACCTCCACCGCGGCGCCGGTCTCGTCGCGCACGGCGCGGACGGTTTGCGCGAGATGTTCGGCGCCGCCGTCGGGCATGTCGTCGCGATTCACCATGGTGATGACCGCGTGCTTCACGGCCATCTTCGACACCGCCTCGGCCACTCGTCGCGGCTCGCCGGCATCGGCAGCCAGCGGTTTCCCTTTACCGACCGCGCAGAAGGTGCAGCGGCGCGTACAGATCTCGCCGAGGATCATGAAGGTGGCCGTGCCGGCGCTCCAGCACTCGAAGATGTTCGGGCAGCGCGCTTCCTGGCAGACCGTGTTGAGCGCCAGGTCGTTCATCAACTTCGAGACCGGAAGCTCCGCCAGATCGCCGGGCACACGGATCTTGAGCCACGCCGGGCGATGGCCGGCGCGGCGGTTGATGGGTGTCTTGGGATCGATGGCGGTCATGTAGGGGTTACTGGGTTGCAAGGTTGCTGGGTTGCTGCGGTGAGGTCGTCTTCAAGCAACTCAGCAACCTTGCAACTCAGCGACTCTTTCTCCACTTTCTCCAGCGCCTCGCGATCGTCGCTCCAGCGGATCCTTTCATAGGCCTCGGCGAATGAGAACCAGCCGTAGTCGTTGTGCTCGTCCTTGTCCATGCGGATCGATGCGCCGGAAGGCAGTTCGAAGACGAAGCACGACTCGTCAGCGATGATCGGCGGTGGGTGCTTCGCTTCCAGAAAGTGCGATTCGATCATGAACGATTGCTGGAGATCGATCGGCTCGGGCTGGCCGCTGAACCCCGTCTCTTCGGTCAGCTCGCGACGCGCGGTGTCGGCGGGAGTCTCGCCCTCTTCGATCGATCCGGTGATCGGCTGCCAGAAGTTGCCCCGCTCGGGACGGCGATGCAGAAGAAGAACGCGCTCGCCGTCATGGACGATGACTTTGATCAGACGGATGCTCTCCGCTCGCGGTACGACGTCCCGTTCGAAGACCTCGGCGAATTTCTCGGCGACGATTGCCCGTACTTCATCTAGGGCGACGTCGCGTCCTGCAAGCTGTGAGATCGAAGTCACGCCGGTGCCGTGCAGGCCGCAGGGCGTGATCAAACGGAAGTGATCGAGGTTTGTCGATACGTTGAGGGCAAATCCGTGCGATGTCACCCATCGCGCGATGCGCACGCCGATCGCGGCGATCTTGTTGTTGCCAACCCAGATTCCACGTTTGCCTTCCGCGCGCTCGGCAAGGATGCCGTAATGGGCGACGGTGCGGATCAGCACCTCTTCGAGTTTGGTCACATACTTGCGCACGTCGCGATTGCCTTCGCCGAGGTGGACGATCGGATAGCCGACGAGCTGGCCGGGACCGTGGTAGGTGATGTCTCCGCCGCGCGTGGTCTCGAAAAAGCGAACGCGCTCGGAGGCCAGCGTCGAAGCGGGAGCGAGGAGATTGCGCGCGTCGCCGCCGCGTCCGAGGGTGATGACGGGCGGGTGCTCGAGAAGGAGGAGCTGGTCGGGGACGGCCTCTTCCTGCCGCAACTCCACCAGCTTCTGCTGCAGCCGCATGCCGTTCTCGTAGGTGACGAGGTGAAGGTTGCGGAGCTCACACACGCGCATCGCGGATGCGAATACGCGTTAGCGCGCTTTGGCATTCCCTGGGGATGAGCGTAGCGCCGTCGGCTCGACGGCTGGACCGCCAGCGGCTCGCTGGCGGTTTGCGTTTATTGCCGCCGAGCCGGCGGCGGTACAGCCAGCGGGCCGCTGGCGCTACGCTTTCACGCTACGGCCGCCACTCGGCCAGCTCTTTCTGCAGCTTCCGGGCATCGCGAACGATATCCGGGTCAGTGGCGGTGTCGAGAAACTCCGCGACGGCCTTGATCGCCTCACGGTACCGGCCCGAGTTCACCTGCGCCACGATCTTGTTGAACGCCTCGATCTGCCGGTTCTGCGCGGCGACGCGGGTCAGCTCGGCGGCCTGCGCTTCGTACGTGCGCCGGGCGTCGGCGTCGGATGTATTCGCGGCCAGCTCGCGAACGACGGCGGCTGCTTCGTCGAGTCGCCCCTCGTGTGTGAGCGCGTTCGCGCGCGCGAGCTCGGCGCGCACGATCAGGGTGCGGGCGGCGAAGGAGATCTGCGGGTTGTGCAGAGCGTCGAGCCGGGCGAAAAGGGGATCGGCCTTCGCGCGATCGCCGGCGCGTCGATACATCGCCAGGAGATGCAGAGCGAAGTCGGTTCGGGCGGGGAGGAGCTTGCAGGCCTCTTCGAGGGCGGTGATGCCCGCAGCGACGTCGTTTTCGACGCTATAGGTCATGCCGAGGTCGCCGATGGCACGGCCGGAGGGAAAGCCATCCGCGCCGCGATGTTCGAGTGCGTGTTGTACGAGGTTGCGCGCCTTTCGGAAGCGTGCAACGTCGTCGTCGGTGGTATCGGAGGTTTGCGCCAGCGCGCCGATCTGATCCTGCATCAGCCCCTCGGCGTAGGCCAGCGCGACTTCGAAGTCGTTCGCATCCGCGGCGATGGCCTGCTCGAACAGCGGCATCGCCTCGGAGTACTTCGTGGCCGTAGCGCGCAGCGTGGCCAGTCCGGCCAGCGCGCGGGCATGGTCCGGATCGACGTCGAGAGCGGCGAGGTAATGACGCTCGGCATCGGCCGACAACTCGGCGATCCCGGTGAGGAAATGACCGAGCTCGTAGAGCGTGGTGGCGCGACTGATCGGTTGGATCGTGACGGAGAGATCGCTCGCCGGCACGACCATGGTGATGGCCCAGGTGTCGCGTTGTGGCCTGGCGTATCGAGACAAGGTGTAGTCGACGTCGCGCAGGGTACGGTGAAAGCGCGTTTGCAGCGCCGCAGCTGTCGTTGAGCCGTGCGAGACGTCGCGAACGAAGGCATAGAAGTCGGCGCCGTTGTTGGACGAGGTGCGCACCAGCCAGTCGACGATGGCCCAGCTTTCGGCATAGAACGCACTCTGGCCGGCGCCGGTGTAGATGTCGGATTCGCGCACGGCGGCGAAGAGTTGCGCCGGCGGGATGAGCGCGCGCTGCCGGAGGACGGAGACGTGATTCGCCATCGGCTCGCCGGCAGAAATGGATCGGGACCGGATGGTGGCGTTGCTGAAGTACTCGGCGATCCCTTCCTCCAGCCAGAGCGGCGCCTTGGCGTCGCCCGATTGCATGAGGTAGTGAATGAGCTCGTGCAATGGCGCGCGATCGCTGCCGCGCCAGCTGTAGCCGTCGTTGATCAGCATCGAGCTGCCATCGCGCAGCGAGACGAACACGCCGCTGGCATTGGCGTCGCGCTTGTTCAGCAGCATGTCGAAGTACGGCCGGCTCTCGCGATGACGGGCGAAGAGGATGACCAGCGTCGGCGTGGCCGTCGGTGCGCTGAAGGTGGAGTCGACCTGCGTCAGCGCCGAGGCCAGCGTCTCCAGCTCCGCGGCCACGGCGCGGGTCCGCCGTTCGTCCGCACTGCTGATGAAGACGAAGTGCTTCGAGCGCGCGCGAAACCAGCGTTCATCGGCGGCAGGGAAGGGGATGGAGCCGTTGGTCTGGCGCGGGGTGCTTTTGATGCCTTGGGCGTGCGCGGCGGCGGCGAGAAGGAAGGCGGCGAAAGTCAGGGCACGACGCACGGACGTATCGTAGCGCTGGCGGCCGCCGGCTGGACCGCCAGCGGCTCGCTGGCAGTACGAAAACCGCCGCCGAGCCGGCGGCGGTACAGCCGTCGGGCCGACGGCGCTACGCTCGGCAAGTTACAACGTGAACTGCCCGGCCTCGATGAACGCCTTCACCTTTGCCATGAACTGGTCCGCGATCGCGCCGTCGATCAGGCGGTGATCGAAGGTCAGCGAGAGGATGCACATCGAGCGGATGGCGATGAAATCGCCTTCTTTCGTTTCGACTACCACCGGCCGCTTCTTCACTCCGCCGACGCCGAGGATTGCTACCTGCGGCTGGTTGATGATCGGTGTGCCGAACAGGCCGCCGAAGATGCCGGGGTTGGTGATGGTGAACGTTCCGCCCTGCACGTCGTCGGGAGTGAGCTTCTTGGTGCGCGCGCGCTCGCCGAGGTCGTTGATGGTCTTGGAGAGGCCGAGGATGTTTTTCTCGTCGGCGTTCTTCACCACCGGCACGATCAGGCCCCAATCGAGGGCGACGGCGATGCCGATGTTGAGATCGCGGTGGTAGATCACCGACGACTCGTCCATCGAAGCGTTGATGATGGGAAACTCGCGCAGGCCGGCCACGACCGCCTGGATCACGAACGGCAGGAAGGTCAGCTTGGCGCCGCGCTCGGCGTAGGCGTCCTTGTGCTGGCGGCGCAGCTTGTCGATGGCGGTGAAATCGACTTCGAAGACCGTGGTCACGTGCGCCGAGGTCTGCTTGGAGAGGACCATGTGCTGGGCGATCTTCTTGCGCATCACGGAGAGCGGCTCGATGCGGTTGTTCTCGCCCGCTGCGAAGGTCATAGCCGGGGGACGGGGTGCGGGTTGCTCGGTTGCTGGAGGTTTCTGGGGCGCGGCCGGCGACGGGCGCTGCATGAAATCGAGGATGTCGTTCTTGGTGACGCGGCCGGAGACGCCGGAGCCCTGGATGCGGGTGATGTCGACGTTGTTCTCCTGGGCGATCTTGCGAACGAGTGGGGATGATTTGGTGCGGCGGCGTTCGTCGAGTGAATCGGGGTCGCGCGGTTCCGCGGTTTCGCGGTCGCGCGGTGGTTCGGCTGTGGGTTCGGGTTGCCGGGTTGCCAGGTTGCCAGGTTGCCCGGCTTCGGGCTGCGGGGCTGGTTTTGGTTCGGGAGCCGGAGGGGCGGCGGCTGGAGGCGGCGGTGGAGGTGGCGCGGCTGCGGCGGGGGCGCTCGCGCCGGCAGCTTCGCCTTGTCCGGCAATGCGGGCCACCACCGTGTTCACGCCGACGGTCTGGCCTTCCTGGGCGATGATTTCGCTCAACGTTCCATTGGCGGGCGAGGGGATCTCGGCGTCGACTTTGTCGGTGGAGATCTCCAGGAGCGGCTCATCGCGCTCGACGGTCTCTCCTACTTTTTTGAGCCAGCGAACGACGGTTCCTTCTGCGATCGATTCGCCCATCTGGGGCATGACGACGTCTATGGCCATTGCGGGGTTGCTCCTGAGTTAGTACGCAAGCAGTTCTCTTGCCGCGGCAAGAACTTTATCGCGATTCGGTAGATAGAAGGCCTCGAGGGGCGGGGAGTAGGGCGTGGGAACGTCGAGCGCGGCCACCCGTTTGATCGGGGCGTCGAGGTAGTCGAACGCCTTCTCGGCGATGCGCGCAGCGAACTCGGCACCGGCGCCGCCGGTCAGCGGAGCCTCGTGCAGGATGATGACGCGATTTGTTTTGGCGACGGAGTTGAGGATCGCTTCTTCGTCAAACGGAATGATGGACCGCAGGTCGATGACCTCGGTCGAGACGCCATCCTTCGCCAGCTCCGCCGCGGCATCGTCGGCGACGTAGATCATCGAGCCCCAGGTGATGATGGTGAGGTCGCTGCCCTGACGCCGCACGTTGGCTTTGCCGATGGGGACGATGTAGTCCTCCGCCGGCAGATCTTCCTTGATGCGCCGGTAGAGATATTTGTGCTCGATGAAGAGCACCGGATCGTCGTCGCGGATGGCGGCTTTGAGCAGGCCCTTTGCGTCATACGCCGTCCCCGGCGCGACGATCTTCAGCCCCGGCCGGTTCATGAACATGGCTTCGGGGTTGAGCGAGTGGAACGGCCCGCCGTGCGTGCCGCCGCCCGCCGGTCCGCGCACGACGATCGGACACGAGCTGCCGACGCGGTAGCGCGAGGTGGCCGTGAAGTTGACCAGCATGTCGTAGGCGCAGGTGATGAAGTCGATGAACTGCATCTCCGCAATGGGCCGCATCCCCATGAGCGCCGCACCTGACGCCGCGCCGACAATCGCCACCTCGGAAATCGGCGTGTCGATGACGCGCTCCGGCCCGAACTCGTCGATCATCCCGGCGCTGGTCTTGAACGCGCCGCCGTAGGCGCCGACGTCTTCGCCGATGAGAAAGACGCGCGGATCGCGCCGCATCTCTTCGATCATCGCCTCGCGGATGGCATCGAGGTAGGTGGTTTCAGGCATGGAGGCTCCCGAACGGAGCGCTGGCGTCGCGCCGGCTGGCTCGGCGGCGTCCTCGCCGCCGCGTTTCAGGCGAGTGTCGGGTGTCTGGCGGGCCGGCGGCGCGGACGCCGCCGGGCCAGCCGGCGAGGACGCCAGCGCTCCGTCGCGTCATCATCGCTGCTCCTCCCAATATCCGTCTCCGGCGTACAACCCGAGTCCCGCTTCCTCCGGCCGCGGCATCGGCGAGCGCTCCGCTTCATCCGTGGCGGCGTCGACTTCGCGGCGGACGCGCGATTGGATCGATTCGAATTCGGCGGCGGTGGCGATGCCGTCGTCGATCAGCGTCTTCTCGAAACGGACCACCGGATCTTTTGCCGACCACTCTTCGATCAGCTCCGGCGGGACGTAGGACTGGTTGTCGTGCTCGGCGTGGCCTTTCATGCGGAAGGTCTTCGCTTCGATGAGGGTCACTCCTTCGCCTGCGCGGGCGCGCTCGACGGCGCGGCGCGTAACCGCGTACGTGGCCAGGACGTCGTTTCCATCGACGGTCTCGCTGGCGCAGCCGAAAGCGTGGGCCTTGTCGGCCAGCGATTTCAGCGCGCTCTGTTTCACCGTCGGCGTCGAGTAGGCGTAGCCGTTGTTCTCGAGCACCACGACCATCGGGAGTTTTTGAACGGTGGCGAAATTCATCCCCTCGTAAAACGCGCCGGTGGACGACGCGCCGTCGCCGATGAAGGCCAGGCTGACCAGGTTGCGTTTCTGCATGCGGCCGGCGAGGGCGATGCCGGCCATGACCGGGATCATGTCGCCAAGCATGGAGATCTGTCCGATGAAGCCGTCACGCGCCGGATGGCCGAAGTGGATATTGAGCTCGCGCCCGCGCGTCGGCGAGTCACCCTTGGCCATGTACTGTTTGATGATGTCGGCCGGCTTGGCGCCGGCGACGAGGATCGATCCCATGTTGCGGATCAGCGGCTGGACGACGTCTCCCAACGCATAGTCGAGCGCGTAGGCGGCGGCGACCGATTCTCCCTCCTGCCCGAGTGAGCGATAGAGGCCGCCGATGACCTTCGCCTGGCGGAAGAGTGCGACCAGGCGCTCTTCCAGCGTCCGGGTCAGACGCAGGTAGTAATCGATGTCGAGAAGCTGTTCGCGGGAGAGGTCGTGAGGCACGCGCGGGAGCTTATAGCACTACCGCGCCAGCTCCCGCATGCCCGCGCCGACGACGATGAACGGCGCCCAATAGAGCGGATCCTGGTAGCGCGGATTGGCGCGAACGGCGAGCTGCGCGTGCTGGAGCGCCGCCGCCGGTGCATCACCGGCGCGCAGGCGGCGATAGAAGGCGATCATCAGCGCCTCGGTGGCGCGCGAGTCGGCCTGCCACTGGCTGACCACGGTGGTCGGGCAGCCGGCGATGAGAAAGGCCCACGACATCCCGATCACTCCCTCGCCCGCGCCGACGCGGCCGCGCGCGGTGTCGCAGGACGCCAGGACGGCCAGCTCGGATCCGACGCGAAGATCGAGAATCTCGCGCGCCTCGAGCAGTCCGTCATCCGCCTCGTCCGGTGATGCGGAGAGGACGATGGCCGAGTACATCGGCGAGCGGTCGTCGAGAATGCCGTGAGCGGCCAGGTGCAGAATCCGGAAGCGCGGCGCCTGCCGCTTGAACACCGATTCCCGCGCAGCGTCGCGCAGATAGATCCGGCTCTGCCCGGCGCCATAAAGCGCGGCGATGGCGCGCACTTCCGACTCCGCCTCCGGCAGGTCGCCGAGATTGGTGTCGCGCGTCAGCGCGCGGACGCCGTTCCGCGTCTGGCCGGCCACGGCTGGATTGCCGAAGGCGATGAGCTCACCTCGGCGCGGCGTTGATCTCGCGCGCCGCGGCGCGGCCTGCAGCATCGAGAGCGACGGTGCATAAAACACGGCCGCCCGCTCCACGAGGTCGTGGCCGTCGCGCCGGAGAAGAGGAAACGGCAGGCGCCAGAGCACGCCGTCGGGCACTACGCAGATCAGCTTGTGATCGTGGAGCGCATCTTCGACCGGTGCCAGCAGCAGGTCGTAAAGACTGCTCGCGGTGCGCGTCCACTCCATATCGCGACCGGCGATCTGATGCTCCAGACGCGCCACGCGTTTCTCGAGATCGTGCCGGCTGGCCGCAATCGAACGGGCCACGACCTCGGTGTTGCCGTCCGCGCCGCGCCAGGCGGCGAAGACGATGGTGCGTCGCTCGCCCGACACGAACTCGATCAGCACGCCGTCGCCGAGGTCGGAAGGGAAACGATGGTTTTGCCGCCTGGCGTTGGGTTGGGCGATCCTGATGGCCGGATGCGCGATCTCCGCGCGGGCCTCGAAGCGCTCCAGGGCCAGCCTTGCCGCGCTGATCTGCGAGCGCAGGTTCCTGTCGCCCGGATGCGCCAGCGCCGCCTTGTTCAAGCCGGCCAGTTGTTGGGTGAGCGTCTTCTCTTCTTCTTTTTCGCTCGCGGTGAGAATCGACTGGCGATCGACGTTTCCCTGCGCCAGCACGTCCTGCAACGCGCGCCCTTTCATCCGCTCCGCGTAGGCGAAGGCCTCGTTTGCGTTTCCGCGATCGACCAGCATGTCGATTAATTGCAGATAGGGCTCGACCTTGTCTTCGAAGAATCGCGCCGAGGCCAGGGCGTCGGCCGGAGCGGCTCCCCGCTGATCTTCCACGAGCTCGATCGCCAGACGAAGAGCGGTCATCGCTTCAGCAGTTTGTCCGAGGGCGCGAAGCGCTTTTGCTTTGGCGAGTAAGGCGTGCCAGGGGGACCAGTCGACGGAATTGACCGCCACGCCCTCCTGCGCTTTCAGCGCCTCGCGCGCGAAGGCCAGAGCCTCGGCCGGCCGTTTCTGCGCCAGGCGCAGCTGGCTGAGCGCGGTCGCCGCATCGGCCGCCAGGCGCCAGGGCGCGAGTTTCCGAGCCTGCTGCATGGCGGAGAGCAACCGATCCTCCGCCTCAGCCAGCTGTCCGTTATGCATGAGGAAGATGCCGAGCGTGGTGGCCAGCTCCACCGCGGAAGCGCCGTTGGCGGAGTTGCGCAGACGATCGGCGTTGCGCAGGTTCTCCGCCGCGGCGATGACATCGCCATCACTCATCTGCGCCATGCCCAGGCCGCCGAGGGCCTCGGGGGCGAAGGCCGCGCCGGGCATCCGCAACGAATTCTTGTACGCGGTCCGAAAATCATCCGCGGCCAATGAATAGTCGCGCGTCGTCAAATGCAGCTCGCCGATCGCGAGTGCCGCCGACGCCACGCCCTGAGGCCAGTGATATTGACTCGACAACTGAATGACGCGCTCGTCGTCGAGGAGAAAACTGCGAATCTTGCCGTGCAGCCTCTTGATGTACGCGCTCATGTAAAGGCTTTTGATCCCGATGCGAGGGTCCATGAGACCATCGACCATTCCGCCGGCGCTGTCGAGCCACCGGCAGGCCTCGTCGTCGTTCCCACCCCACAGCGTCAGGCCCATCCTGAATCGCGCGTGGGCGATGGCGTCGGGATCGTGCGAGGCCTCCGCCGCCGCAAGGGCCGCTTTGGCCATCGCGAATGCCAGCGCGGGGTTCTGGCGAACGCGCCAGGTCCACGACAGTCGGTTCCAGACCAGCGACTCGAGCGCCAGGTCGCCCGACTGGCGGGCCAGATCGAGTGCGAGGGCATAAGGAACGCGCTCGGCCTCGGCGGGAGGGATTCCAGGCCAGGCGGGCATGTCATCGGCCAGATCCGCAAGGGCCCGACCAACCATCAGCGGATCGAGATCAGGACCGATCTCGAGCTTCGCCCGACTGGCGGGCGGCGCTTCGATGAACAGCCGCGCCACGCGGGACTCCTCCGTTTCAACGCGGCGAAGCCGGCATCGCTCCGCATCGCATTCCATCTCCAGAACCCAGGCCCACGGAAACGGCAGCTCCCTATGCGCGGCGCCTCGACTGAGTCCGGATGCGTCGATCTGCAAGCGCAGCGTGGTGGGACTCTCGCGAACGAACCGGTAGCCGCGAACCGAGATGCATTCGTACCGGTCGAGAAAATCGAGGAACCTGTCGCTCGCGCTATCGACCCGATCTCCGAGCGCGGCGACTTCATTCCAATCATCCGATGTCAGCGCCCGGACGAATGAGTCGACGAGCGTCCTTGCCGGATCAGGCGGCGCGGCGAACGAATGCGACGTCGCGAAGATCAGGACGAAAGCGGCGAGAAAACGCATGCGATCAACGCGGGGAATCGATGCTCGGGAGCAATTTCTGTCCGGCGGACGAGCGGGCCAGATGCGCGCGCGCCTGATCGAGAACGCCGGCGCGCGCGTAGAGGATGCCCAGCAGAAGATCGTCGTTCGGACGCTGTGCTGCGGCGCGCGCCAGCTCGTCATGCTCCGCCGCGCCGAGAACACGGAAGAGCGCCGGGGGAGCGGGCGGGGAGGGGATGATGAACGATTCTTTGCCGCGAACGGCGGTTACCTGCCAGCGGTAGGTCTTGCCGCGCTCGAGCGGCCGCGGGCAGAGCCACGACGTTGCGGTCTGCCGAGGACTGCGGGCAATCTCGTTGCCATCCTGGTAGACGGCTACTTCGTAACGGTCCGCGGTGGCGCCGCCCCATCGAAACATCGGCTGCAGCTCGTCGATCATCGTTCCCGCGGGCGCGACCGTGGCGCGCGTGTCGCCAAACTGTACGGCGCCGCGATAGGCATCGTCCACGCCGAGGCCGCGAATGTCGGGCGGGATGTCGACGTGTCCCTTGCGAAGCGTTTCGTCGACGACGTTCTGCCACTCGTTTGCAATCATGGTTGACGCCATCGCCACCGGCGCGGGGTGTTGTTCGCGCGCCCACGGACGATCGAGGACGACGACGAGCAGCACGGCGGCGGCTGCCGCGGCCCACCAGATCGTCCGCCGGCGCGCGATTGTCTTCCCGCCGGCGAAGGCGCGGAGGTCGTCCAGCTCGGCCTTGCACGTTGGACAAATTGCGGCGTGACTTTCGGCGATCTCGCGGGCGACGTCGTCCGCGGTGCCGTCGACGATCGCTGCCAGTGACTCGTAGGAAGGATGGTCGTCGAGCTCGCCGCTCAGCGTCTGGGCGGAAGCTTTGAGCGCCGCGGACCGCAGCTTGCGGTTTCGCGTCTCATCGAACTGCGATCGGTCGGCCATCGATTGCTTCTATCGCATGCGGGAAAGGCGCCGGGCCAGGCGATCGCGCGCCGCCTTCCGCAGATTGATCACTTGCTGCGCGGTCACGCCGAGGCGCCCGGCGATGACGCTGTCGCTGAGCGGCAGCTGGCGAACCAGCGGCTCGACGTCACGCTCGGAGACCTCCAGCGCCGCGGCGGCATCACGCCGCGAGACCAGCATGGCGGCCGAGAGCAGTCGCAGCACCGATTCGCCGCCGGAATCGCGCGCGTGCAGCAGCAGCGCGGCCCGCTGCCGTGCCGGAAGAGCGGCGATCTCGCGCCAGAGCAGGCGGAGCTCCTCCGCCGACTCGAGCACCTCCGCGGGATCGCTCGGTGAGACGTGGCTCTCCCATACCGTCATGCGACTGGAGATGCCGGTGCTCTCGGCCAGCGCGCTGACCACGTCATCGAGCGCGACTTGATCGCCCTTTGCCTGCAGCAGCTCGACCACTTTGTTCGCCAGCTGCTCGGCCGCCGCCGTGCGCACGCGCACTCCGCCAGTCCGGGTGAGGGAAACGATCGGGCGATCGTCGTTCGCGATCAATGTGAAACGGGCGTCGTGCGTGACGAGATAGCGGACGCGGTGTTTCAGCCGCGTCCACTCCGGACAGGAGACGCGGATGGCGTCGTCGATGACGCGGGAGGCGATTCCGGCCGCGTATCCCTCCAGGTTCTCGATCGGCGAGTCCTCCTCGGAGGTTTCGCGCAGACGCCGCAGCAGCCGGACCACCGCCTCGCCGCGGAGATCGTCGAGCATGCTCCGGCCGGCAGCCCAATCGCGGCAGCGGCGGCGCAGAACGGTGTCGATCACCGGGATGGCACGGTCGACGACAACCGATTCGACGATGTCCCTTTGACGAGTCCGGGTTTGCACGAGCGGTCGATGGTCTTGTCGGAAAAAGAAACCGGATATTACCACCCGACGGAAAATATAAATCCCGGTAATTTGCCGCCTCTTTTGCCGACTCATGTGCTTAGGAGGAACTCATGATTCGACGCATCATGTGCTTTGTGGTGGCAGCTGTTCTGGTCGCGGCAGCGGCGTTGGCCGCCGGCGTTCCGAATACGACAAAGGTCCTGATTTACACGGAGCGCCCGCTCGCCGGCGCGGAGGTCCGTGCCCTCGGCGGCGAGCTGATCCGCGAATATCCCGCGTACTCGCTCTACCGCGTTCCGACCGCCGCTCTCGAGGGTTTAAAGAACGCTGCTAGGGCGAAAAACGCCCGAATCGAAATCGCAGACGCGTGGGACACGCTGGTGTTCGCGCGTGAGACGATCGACACGCGGAAGGCGCCTTCGCGCCGGTCAATCGTCGCAAATTCAATCGAAAGACGAGGAGAATCAGGACAGCCACGGCTGCATGTCATCCAGTTTACCGGCCCCATGACCGAGGACGATCAACGCCTTCTGACGGACGCCGGGATCACGTCGGTTGGATACTTGCCTCACAACGCCGTTCTGGCGTTGGCACGCCCGTCAGCGGTGGATCGAATCACGGAGGCACCATCGGTTCAGTGGACCTCGACGTACGAACGGGCGCATAAGCTCCCGATACCCGGTATCCCGGAGTCCAATCCAACGTTCATCGTTCAGTTTGTCAACGCGCCCGACACGTCGGTACAGCTCAAACAGTTCCGGCAGTCGCACACCGTCGTACATGAAGTTTCATACGGACCGTATACGAACTTCCGCGTACAAATCGACCCTTCGGAAGCGGATGCTCTTCTTGACAATCCTGTAGTCGTTGCCGTCGAGCGCGCGGGCGAAGAGCGGGTGTCTGGCGAGCGCGAGAGCATCGCATCCGGCGCCTCGACGCCGGGCTACTACCCTTACTGGTATCCGTATCAGTCCGGCAGCTCCGGCGCCTGGGCTCCATACCGGCCATTCGACGGCTGGAGCTATTGGTATTTCTCAACGTATCTCGTTCCGGATGCCAGTCAGTATCGGATTGCCGTGGCCGATACCGGTTTGCGTCGCCAGGACAATTGTGGTCCCGCGCGTCATCCCGACTTTGGAGGTCTTAGCATCACCTGGGGGACCGATTATCTCGGGGGGACCACCAATTGCGACCAGGACAACCTCGGACACGGCACGATGGTGGCCGGTATGGCCGCCGCCAGAGCGACGGCAACGCCTCAGCAGGATCCGGGTGTGGGTGACGGGACATTCAACTACGGAATTGGCGTGGCGCCGCAGGCGAGCCTTTTCATCCAGCGGATCATCGACGGCAGCAACCTTGATGTAAGCCATACGATTTTTGATTGGCTCAACGAAGCAAAGAATAATGGTTGCGTCGTCCAGACGCACAGCCACAATTTTTACGGCGATACCGCAGGCGGCAACTACACGACCGAGGCGCAGCAATACGACTTTGCCGTGCGCGATATCGGGCTTCCCATCACCGTTGCTGCAGGAAATATTTGCGACGCCGGTAACTGCACGCAGATGGTGCTTAGTCCCGCCACCGCCAAGAACGTGATCTCGGTCGGCGCCTCGGAAGGGTATCGGCCGAATACCGTTTGTGATATCGGCCACAGCACCCTTCCCGGCGGCTACTATGCGGATTCCTTCGATAATGTGTCCGCGGTGAGCCGTCGCGGTACGCAGGACGGGCGTTTCAAGCCTGACATTATTGCCCCGGGAACCATGATCAGTTCGACCCATGCGCAGGGACTGAGTCCCATCTATTGCGCGAACGTCGGTACGAGCAATCCGGTCTTTCCCAATGACAGGCCGTACGACATCTCGTCGGGCACCAGTTTTTCCGCGCCGCAGGCCGCGGCAGCGATTTCGCTTGCCCGCGCGCATTTTTCACGGTTTGGGTCGTTTTCACCCGCGATGGCCAAGGCCATGCTCATCGGAACAGCGCACAGTGCCAGAGGCATTGATCGGATTAATTCGTCTCCGTACACGGTGTACAACACCTATGTCGGACCGCGCCCCAACACCACGCAGGGATTTGGGCGCCTCTACATCGCCGATCTCGTAGGTACAGGTACCAACTACGCGATGTGGGACGAGAATTATCCGAATCGTACGCCGGCATTCACCGGGGGCGGGCAGGTCCGGGAGGGCGACTTTACGATCGTTGATCCGACGAGGCCAACCGTAATCGTTCTGGCGTGGACGGATGAACCGGCGGTAGTCGATACCAGTCATCCCGCAGCGCCCAGACTGGTGCGTGACCTCGACCTGACCGTCACGAACGGTTGCGAGCACTATTCGGGCAACTATGTGGGCCCACAGGACACCTCCATTCAACAGGACTGCAACGCAATGTCGTTCTATGCAGACCGCACGAATAATGTTGAGGCGGTGTACTTACCCGCTGGCTACACCTCGCAATACAGCACCACGGTTCTGCACTGGAAGGTGAGTTCGTACAACTGGGCCTCCGGCGCCAGTCCAACGCGAAACACGCAGCCCTTCGTCATCTTCGGCGCGAACGTCTACTAGGAAGATGTAGCTGCGTAACAAGGGCGCCCTCGGGCGCCCTTGTTCTACTGGTGGTTCGGCCGTAAATCAGAGCCGTCCTAATCTACGAATCACTAATCTACGAATCTACTGGTGGATCGAGTGCCCCGCCACGTCCTCGCCCGCTTCCATCATGGCCTCGGACAATGTCGGATGGGCGTGGATGGTCTTGGCGATCGATTCGCTGGTCGCTTCCAGCTCCAGCGCGGCGCAGGCTTCGGCGATCAGCTCTGTCGCCTTTGGACCGACGATGTGGACGCCGAGGAGCTCGTCGTATTTCTTGTCGCTGACGAACTTCACCAGGCCGCCGGACTCGCCGATGATCTTCGCTTTGGAGTTGGCGGTGAAGGGGAACTTGCCGATCTTGACGTCGTAGCCGCGCTCCTTCGCCTTCTTTTCCGTGAGCCCCACCGAGGCCACCTCGGGATCGGTGTAGGTGGCGTTGGGAACGTGGTCGTAGTTGATCGGACGAACTTCGAGCCCCTTGATCTTCTCGACGGCCAGGATTCCCTCGGCCGAGGCGCAGTGGGCCAGGGCGGGGGTGGGGACGATGTCGCCGATGGCGTAGATGTTCGGCTCGCCCGTACGCATGAACGGATCGACCTGGACCATGCCGCGCTCGAGCACGACTTTCGTTCCTTCCAGTCCGCAGTTCTCGGTGACCGCGCGGCGGCCGGTGGCGGAGAGAACGACCTCGACATCGAAGGTCTGCTGTTTGCCCTTCGAGCTGACAACGACTTTGACGCCGTCGCCGCCCACTTCGGCTGACTCGACTTTTGCGTCGGTCAAAACTTCGATGCCCTTCTTCTTGAAGATGCGGGTGAACTCCTTCGAGATCTCTTCATCTTCGATCGGCAGGAGCAGCGGCATCACTTCGACGATGGTGACCTTCGTGCCGAAGCGGGCGAAGATCGAGGCGAACTCGCAGCCGACCGCGCCGGCGCCGATGACCAGCATCGACTTGGGGATCTCGCTGATTTTGAGGATGTGATCGGAGTTGATGATCCGCTTGCCGTCGGCCTTGATGTGCGGCAGGTCTTTCGGGACGGAGCCCATGGCCAGGATGACGTTCTTCGTATTCAGCTTCTGGCCGTCAACGTCGACGATCCCTTTTCCCGCCAGTTTGCCGAAGCCGGTGATGCGCTCGACCTTGTTCTTCTTGAAAAGGAACTCGATGCCTTTGGCATTGGCGTCGACGACGCCCTGCTTGCGGGTCTGGACGACGCTCCAGTCGAGGGTGACGTCGCCGACGGTGATGCCGAACTCCTTTGCCTTCTGGATCTTGGTCCAGATGTCGGCGTTTTCGAGGAGCGATTTGGTGGGGATGCAGCCGCGGTGCAGGCACGTCCCGCCAAGGAATGGATCTTTTTCGACGACGGCGACTTTCAGCCCCAGCTGACCGGCGCGGATGCCGGCGACATATCCGCCCGGACCGCTGCCGATGACCACCACGTCGTAGTGTTGTTCTGCCAAGGAAACCTCCCGTGATCTAACGCGGCGCGCATTATATGCAGGTCATGAGAACACTGATCGCCTGCCTTCTCTTCACCGCGGCCTCTGCGTTCGCGCATCCGAGCGTGAGCGTGGTCATCGATTCGAAGGGCAACGTCTACTACAGCGACCTGACCCAGATCCTGCGGATCGCGCCCAACGGAACGCAGACCGTGGCCGTGCCGCACGTGCACTCCCACGAGCTCTATCTCGACGCCAACGACACGCTGTACGGCGAGAACCTCTGGTACAACGGAGATGCGCTGAAGACTTGGGGCTACGCCGTGTGGAAGCGGACCAGCGACGGACGCGTCTCGTTCGTCCTCCCGCCGCGCACGGGATTCAACGAGGATTTCAGTTTCGTGCGCGACGCGGCGGGCAATCAGTACTTTGCCGTCCACGACCGGAACGAGATCCGACGAAGGTCGCCCGACGGACGCACGATCACGATGGCCCGCGCGCCGTTCAAAGACATCCGCTGGCTTTCCGTTACCCCAAACGGTGTGGTCTACCTGATCGACCTCCTCGATCTCGTGCGTGTCACACCGGACGGGAAGGTGACCACGATCGCGCGCAATCTCGCCTCCCACGCGCTGATCGGCGACGACCGGCATCGCGTGCAGGGTTTGTTTCTCGATCGCGCCGGGAACGTGTATGTGGCCGCGTCGGCGGAGCGCATGGTGAAACGGATCACGCCGGCCGGACGGATCGACGTCGTGGCGCGCTCGACGTTTCCGTGGTCGCCGTCAGGCGGCGCGGTCGCGCCGAATGGGGATCTCTGGGTGCTGGAGTACTCGGTGACGAACCAGCAGAGGGTGCGGAAGGTACGGTAACAAAACGTAGGTCGGACTCTCCAGTCCGACCGGCTGATCAGGGTCTGAAACTACAGTGACGAGGAGTATTCGCGAGAGGTCGGACTGGAGAGTCCGACCTACGTTGCCATTACGCTACGTGGCATCGATCACCACGCTTTCACTCAATGCCGCACCGCGCGACTCTTTTCACAGGTGGGGCTGAAGAGGAGCGCACCCGGATAGTCCGAGGCGACGAATAGCTGCGGTATGCCGCCGGGGTGCGGTCGGAGCGTAAACACCTCTGTGATGGAACCGGTGGTCAGATAGGACTTACGGCGTTCGAAGGGTGTCAACCCTCCGAACAAGAGCGAAACAGGGCCGTAGGCCGTGAGAATGTCATCCGCTCCGTCGCCGTCGAGATCGGCCACGGCCAGCAGCGAATCGCTGGTTAGCGTCTGCCGATAATGCCCGGCCCGGTCGCCAAAGAAGACCTTCGTTCCTCCGTGATCGACGAAGGCGATATCTCCGATTCTGTCCCCATCGAAGTCGCCTGCCATTGGCCTGGCCAGCGCTGAGTCGGATTGGTACAACATCGCGGCCGAGAATGACGTGCTGTTCGAGAGCAGAGCCAATACGTAGCCGTCGGCGGTGGGCCAATAGCAGTGCAAGCAGCCAATGACGCCCTCGCCGAGGATGATCAGATCGTCGCGGCCATCACCGTTGAGATCGGAAGCCGCCAGGTCGAATGCCAGGCTGGCGGGCAGTGTAGCCGTGACCGTGGCTGACAAGCGGGGAGCCAGCGGTGATCGGAAATCGAAAATCTCGACTTTCAGCTGGTCCTTGATCGAGGTGGTTTCGACCAACGCGAGCTCGGGGTTACTGCTGGTGAAGTGACCGACGGTGTAACCGAGCCTCGTGACTTGCGGATCGCCGTTGATCTGACTGGCCCCCTGCAGCACGCCATCCGGCGCAACCCTGTAAATCGCAACTCCATTTTTGCCGGCGAGCTTGAGAATCGATGCCCGTCCATTGCCGTCCACATCAGCGGCGAGCTCGCCACCGAGAAGCTGTTGTGTAGTCGTCGTGGTGTGGAACGAGCCATTGCCCTCATTCCAGAAAACAACGGTCTTGTAGTCGGCCTGGGTATTGGAGAGTCTGACGTACGTGGAGAGCATGACGTCATCGGCGCCGTTGCCGTCGAAATCACCCTGCAGGCCGTTCATACCCAGCGGTGCATCGATCATCGGCAGTCCGGAAAATGATCCGTCACCGTTGGAGTGAAGCACAGCAGCCATCGCGTCGCTTTCACGGTACGTGTCGCCTGGAGGATAGAACGGCCCGAGCACGAGATCATCCTTGCCATCTCCGTCAACATCGCGCGCTGACATCGTGGAGCCGTGCAGCGGTGTCTTCCAGGCGAGTCGCATTCCTCCGTGGCCGTCGTTGAGGAAAACCCGCAAATCGCTTTCGTTGTTAACCCAGGCTACTGCGGCGAGGTCGGGCCGGCCGTCGCCATTGAAATCGCCGACCGTGACCGTGTCTGAAAGAATCTGGCCCCCTGCTAGAACTGGCTGCCTTGCTGTGCCCGGACTGAGCACGACGTCGATGACGGGCCCGCGAATAATGAGGTCGTCGATGCCATCTCCATCGAGGTCCGCAGCGGAGATCGGCATGAACCAATAGTCAAACTCGCGGTTGGGCATCTGACGGGTGGCGTGAAAGTTTCCTTTGCCATCTCCCGAATAAATGGTGAGGAGCGCGTACACAAACGTGGGTGAATATCTTGGACGCATGGCCAGATCAAGGTGATGGTCACCGTCAAAGTCTCCTATGGCGAAATCCACATCGACGCCGTTGACTCCGGAGCCGAAATGAATTGAGATCGGCAGTGCAGGTCCAGCCCTGAACGTGCCGCTTGCGGTCCCGAAGCGAATCTGTTCGTTGAGGACAACATCGTCGATTCCATCCTCGTCGAAGTCACCCACGCCCAGGATTGATGTATAGCCGGACAAGGAAGTGGAGCTGACGGTCGTTGTCCCGTCCGGTGAGACCCGTAGCGATTCCAACGACGTTCCGGTCAGTCGAAGCAGCGCAACGGGTCCCTTGCGTGAGACCCGGGCCACGGCGGTGACGGGCGCGGCATACGGGGTGGCTGTCGATCGGGGAAGGTTCACCACCGAGTTCAAGCTCCCGAAGATGACGCTGACCCCGGAGACGACGTCGGGAATCCCATCGCCGTTCACGTCGGCCACGCTGCCGAAAGGAGCACGTTTGAGTGCTGAGGCGCCGGCGAGTCCGTATCCAGCACAACGCTCCGCCGCTTCGAGCGGGGACGACAAGACGAAAGCGATCAGGAGCAGAGAAAGGACACGGGACATTCGGACATCGCGAATTGTAGTCTGCCCCTACTCCGCGGGCACGTACGTTGGATCCTGCGTTGCTGCGTCGATCACCGATCCGTACGCGGTCACCCGCCCGCTTCCGCTGAGCACCTTCACTGTTACGCGTGCGTTGTAGGCGGTGCCGAGGCCGAATTGGGCTAGCGATGTTTGCAGGAACTGGTTTGCGGCGAGGGTGATCTGCACCTTCGCGGCGACTTTTGAATCCGAGGGGATGGCGGAGACTTCGATCGTTACCGGGTTGCCGCTGGTTTCGACGAAGCCGAGATTGGTGCGCATCTTGTCGGAGGACTCGAGTTGGAGGAGTTGCAGGACACGGTTGTCCGAGAGGCCGATGGAACCGGCCGGCGTCACGGCGGGGATGAACTGGCCGTAGGTTCCGTTCGAGGTCTGGTTGTACGTCCGCGCGGTGACCACGAGCTTCGAGCTCGATGGCGTCGTCACCAGCATCGAGCCGCCGGAGTTCGAGAGGGTGTAGAGATTCTGCAGGGCGTTGTCGATGGCCATCACCTGACCGGCGGGGATGGTCACCTGTTTCGTGCCGCTGGCGCCGGTGTTGCCGGGCTGGGGGAAGTAGGCCAGCGTGGCCGTGACCGACGTCGTGGTCGGGTTGAAGAGGCGGATGTCGCTGCGCCAGCTGGCCAGGCCGTTGTTGATGTCGGCCACGCCGGGGATGACGTAGCGCGTCGCCGATTCGGCGCCCTTCAGAACCGGGAAGACCATCAGCGGATCGTTGGTGAGGTTGTCGATCACCGAGGCGTATGCGGTCACCTTGCCTGTGGCGGAGACCACTTCCACCTCGAAGCGGCCGTCGGTCAGGGTGATGCCGTTTTCGGCGAGGAGGTTGCGCTGTTGGTGCTCGCCGGGGAGGAGCGAGATCGGAATCGGCGCCACCACTTCCACGCCGGCGTTGTTGAAGACGTGGACCAGGACGTCGGCCGGTTCGCCCGCGCCTTCCACGATGCCGAAGTTGGTGCGGTAGGCAGATGACTGAGCGATCTGCTGCAGCGACAGCAGGATCTTGTTCGAGGAGTCGGTCGAGCGAGCGATGAAATTGGAGAAAGCGATGGCCGGGATGAACTGGCCGAAGGTCCCGGTGGGTGTGGAGTTGTAGGTGCGGCTCGAGGCCACGGTCTGGACACTGACCGAGGACGGTGACGAGAAACTCGTCGACGTCGTCGTCAGCGGGCGGATCTCCAGTACGCCGAGCGTGCTCGTTCCATCCGAGCCGGCGCCGAAGAAGCTGGTCACGATGTCGTCCAGCGCCATGGTGGCGCCGGGATCGACCTGGATCGTGGTCGACGAGCCCGATTGCGAGGCGTCCGTGCGCGTCAGTGTGAAGTTGAGCTGGTATTTCATCGCCTGGGCGCTGGTGTTGGCGATGCGAATGTCCGACTCGAACAGCGAATCGTTCGCGCCGGTGGCGTGACCGACGGCCGGGATGATCAGCGAGTTGGGCAGCGGCGTGGTCTTGCCGCCGGGGGAGACCGGAGTCACTGTCGTCACCGAGACCGGCACGCTGACCGGCGTGGTGGTATCGGTGGCGATGATGCCGCCCTTGCTGGCCGTGCCGAGGGTGAGGATGATCGTGGCGGTGTTCGTGCCGAGCTTGAGCGCCACCGGATCGGAGATGATCGTCAGCGTGACGCCGTCGGGGCCGAGCGTGCCGGACGCCGGCGCGACCGTCGCCCACGGCTTGTCGGCGCGGGCGGTGAAGGGGACGGCGGGCGTGCGGCCGGGGATGAAGATGGTCTGCCGGATGGTGCTGGCCGTCCCCACTTCGACGCTCACCTGGCGCTGCGGCTTGTCGGGAAGGACGGTGACGATGACCACTGGCGAGTACGGGCCGCGGTCATCGCTGCAATTGCTGATGGCGCGGACGCGGTAGAACCACTTCGTCGCGGTGACGGAGGAGGTGTGGTTGAACGTGGCTGCCTGGCCGTTGACCACCTGGGTGGTGGCGCCTGAGAAATCGGTGGCGGTCGATTCTTCCAGCTCGTAGCTGGTGGCGTTGGCCACCATGCTCCAGCGGATGGTGTAGTCGCTGTTCGAGGCCACCTGTCCGGGCCCGTTGGCCAACGGACGGCCGGGCGTGCTGCACGGCGGCGGCGTCTTGAGCACGATGAACGAGCTGATGGCCGAGGAGAGGGAGGGGCAGAGTTTGAAAAGGACTTCGACGCGCCAGCGGATCACGCCGCTCGGTACGTCGGCGAGCAGCTTGTTGTCCGTGGTCGAGCCGATGACGCTCTCGCCCTGGTCGCCGGCCGCCGCCCACACTTTGTATCCGGTGGCGCTCGGAACGCGCGACCATTCGAATCGCACGGGCGACGAGAGACCGACGGCGTTGTCGGCGGGCGTGAAGAGAATCGGCCGCACGCCGTCGCAGTCACTCAAGGGGACGGTGAACTTGAAGTGTTTCGATTCGACCGGTGTGCATCCGTTGATGAATGCCACCACCCACCATTCACTCTCCCCATCCTGCACTTCCGTGATGACCTCGGTCTGCAACGTCTGGGCGATGCGCGTCTCCGCGCCGTCCCGGTTGCGCAGGAGGACCGCGTATCCGGCAGCGCCGTTGATGGCGGTCCAGGCGAAGCGGACCGGCGAGGTGAGGTTCGTTGCGCCATCGGCGGGAGCGAGGAGCGTCGGGCCGTCGGTCGGGCAATTCTGCGCCCGCGCCACGGTGAAGTGAAATGCGGAGGAGCGGAGCGAGGGGCAGCCGTCGAAGACCGCTTCCACCAGCCAGGTCACCGCGCCCGGCGCCAGCGGGCCGGAGATGGTCGTGTCGGTGGTCTTGGCCAGCACTTTGAAGTCGCCGCCGTCGATCGAGGCGTAGACGCGGTACTCCGTGGCCCTGGCAACGGCGGTCCAGGTCAGCGTGACCGGCGAGGGGACGGTGGAGTTGTCGGCCGGCGCAATGATCTGCGGGCCGGAGCTCGTCGAGAGGCAGCCAGGAGTGGGGATGACGAACGAGGCCACCGCCGACTTCACGGCCGGACAGTTTTCGAAGAACGTCTCCACGAACCAGAGGCCGTTGCCGGTGACGGTGAAGTCGTGCTGCAGATGCGTGTCTTTGACGAAGCCGATGTCAGCGAAGCCTTCACCGTTCATCGAGACCCAGACGCGATAGAGCAGCGCCGCTGAATCATTGCCGTTCCAGGAGAAGGTGATCGGGCTGGTGACCTGCGCGCCGCCGATCGGCGCGATCAGCGTGGCCGCCTTGTGCGTGTCGCAATTGGCGCCGGTGCCGACCGTGAAGCGGCGATGCGCCGAAAAGGTGGAATCGCACGTGTTGTTGAACAGCGTCTCCACGTACCACTCGCCGGTGCCGCTCGAGAGCGTGACCTGCTGCGAGGTGCCGGAGCTGCTGGTGCGCGCGGCCAGCACCGGCGCGCTGCCGTTGAAGGAGATCCAGAGCCGGTAGCTGCTGGCGCCGGGGACCGCTCCCCACGAGAACGTCACCGGCGAGGTCACCGTGGCGTTGTCGGCAGGCGAGTTCAATGTCGTGGCCGTGCCGCATGCGAGCTGTACGCCGCTGATGAATGTCGATTTGGCGGAAATGATGTCCGGACATTTGTCGAACACCGTGGCCACCCACCACGTCACCGAGCCGTCGGGGACGACGCGGGTGAGGGAGGTCGACGTCGTCGTCCCCACGAGGTCGCCGGAGGTGTCGCCGGCCTCGGCGATGTAGAGCTTGTAGGCGATGGCGCCGTTGACCGCGGCCCACTGGAAGGTGACGTTGGAGGGGATGTCGGTGGCGCCGTTGGCGGGGGCGATGAGGGTGGTCGGCGTGGTCGGGCAGCTCACCGTCGGCGCGACGGTGAAGCTGAAGACGGAGCTCGACGTCTTCACGGCGGTGCTGCACGCGGGGAAGGCGTCGACGGACCAGAAGTACGTTCCCGCCGGCAGCGGCTGAGCGAAGGTGAAGCTGGTCTGCGAAGAGTTCAGGCGTGCATCGTTCGCCGTCGGCGTGGGCGGGTTCTGCGTGCCGAAGTGGATGAGGTACTTGTCGGCACCCGATGACGCCGACCAGCTCAGCGTCGGTGTGGAGCTGGCCGTGCTGTTGTTCGCCGGTCCGATGAGGTTGAACGATCCCGGCGGGTTGCAGACCGCCCCCGTGGTTTTGAACGAGGCGCAACTGGTCGTTGTAAAGGGACAGTTCGTGCCGGTTTTCTTGGCTACCACGCGCCACTCGTAGCTGGTGTTGGCCTTGAGGGTTCCGGGCGGGTTGAAGCTCGTCGATGACGTGGTGAAGACCGGTTGCCCGAGGCATGCGCCGGAACCGACTTCGCCGAAGTAAGCGTCGTACGAATCCGCGCCGCTGACGGCACTCCAGGTCATCGTCGGCGTCTGGGAGACGTTGGTGGAGTTATCCGAGGGCGATTGAATCGCCGGCGCGCTGGTGAGACAGCCGACGGTGAACGTTTTGCCGGCGGAGCCGAGCTCGCAGTTGGCGACGTTCGTAGTTGCCTTCACCGCCCACACGTACTGCCCGACCGGGAGGCTGCTCACGGTGCAGGAATTGGCGCTCGCTCCGCTGGCAGAGCAGGCCACCGTTGTTCCGACGCTCCCGTTGCCGATGTTGACGACATAGCCGGTGACTGCAGCCGAGGTCGACGGCGTCCAGCTGAAGGTGATCGGCGAGTTCGCGTTCAGATTGGTGCCGCTGGGCGATTGCGCGACAGGGGGCTGGCTGTTGGCGGGGCACTGCGCAATGGCCTCTCCGCCGAGCGTCACGACGGCGCACAGCAGTGCTGCAAATCGAGCTCTCATGGTCATCCTCGGTGTTCATCAGACGTTGCTGGGCGCCTGACGTTGACGTGAATGTAACCCGCGTTCGCGGTTCTACCGGTGACCCCGCTCACTCGTTATCGATACTTATTGCCGCCGGTGCTGAAGAGGACGACGGTCTCATTCTTCCTGATCGTCCCCTCGGCCAGCAGAGTGCGCAGCGCCAGCAGCGCCGCGCCCGCTTCCGGCCCGGCATCGATCCCCTCGCTGGTGCGCAGATCCGACGCCGCCGCTTCGATCTGCGCTTCATCCACCGCGATCGCGCCGCCGCCGGAATCGCGCAGCGCGCGCAGCATCAGCCGGTCGCCGATGGCGCGCGGAACGCGCAGTCCCCACGCCCCGGTCTGCGGCGCTTCCCACTCGGGCGCGGTATCGAGCCCTTCGTTGAACGCACGCACGACCGGCGCACAGCCGCTCGACTGCACCGTGAACATGTGCGGACGTCTGGAATCGATCCACCCGAGGCGCTCCATCTCGTCGAACGCCTTCCACATCCCGATGAGGCCCGTACCGCCGCCGGTCGGATAGAGGATGACGTCCGGCAGCCTGCCGAGGTCTTCGAGCAGCTCGTAGCCCATGATCTTTTTGCCTTCGACGCGATACGGCTCCTTGAGCGTCGAAAGATCGAAGCCGCCGTTGCTGGCGATGTACTGAGCGACCCGCTTCCCGGCATCGGTGATGACGCCCGCCACCAACTCGACCTCGGCACCAAAACTCCGGCATTCATCGACGATCGATTGCGGCGTGTCGCGCGGCATGGCCACGAAGACGGGCAGTCCCGCGCGCGCGCCGTACGCGGAGAGTGCAGCGCCGGCGTTCCCCGCCGTCGGCGCCGCCAGACTGCGCGCGCCGAGGTGCCGGGCCATCGTTACCGCCGCAGCCATCCCGCGCGATTTGAACGAGCGCGTCGGATTCTTCGACTCGTCCTTGATCCAGACATTCTCGAATCGCCTCGACGGCAGCAACGGAGTGATGCCTTCGCCGAGCGTGACGATCTCGGTCTGATCGTCGACCGGAAGCACCTCGCGATACCGCCACATCGTCGCCGCGCGCGAGCGGATCTCATCGCGCAGTCCGGGATTGGGCGCGAGGTCGTAGTGAACGAGCAGCGGCGCGCCGTCGTTCGGACAAAGGTTCATCAATTCGCGGATGGCGAAGGTTGCGTCACAGCGGGAGCAGGTGAGTTGGGCAGGGAAGGAACGGACGGTCATGAAGCGAATCGTATCGCGGCGCGAAAACGTAGGTCGGACTCTCCAGTCCGACCTACACGTGAAAAACCCGGCTTGAAACGATCGTCCGCGCAAGAACCGGTCGGACTGAGAGTCCGACCTACGTGGTCCGACCCACGTTGGCGCAGTTACTGACCCTTCTTCGCGTCCGCCACCGCCTTGTCGATGCCGGCCTGGTAGTCGTTCATCGCCTTCTGGGCGTCGCCGGGCTTCTCTTCCCACTTCGACATCTCGGT
>Ga0157378_10000569_pt1 | contig 34903 bp, 26 predicted proteins | sample M65metaG_FD_115309 | JGI IMG/M metagenome (GOLD analysis project Ga0157378, IMG submission 115309) | Miscanthus rhizosphere microbial communities from Kellogg Biological Station, Michigan, USA - M6-5 metaG | ecosystem: Host-associated > Plants > Roots > Rhizosphere > Soil | place: USA: Michigan... | reverse complement strand
GCGCTTCCGCAGGTCGGCGGCCGAGACCTTGTCGAAGCCGTGGTCGACCTTGCCAGCGTAGACGAGATCGCCGCCCTTGCGCCGGCCGACGAAGAGCCCGTCCCACTTGCTGCCGTCGAGCGCGAAGCCGGCGATGGTCAGGGTCTCCCGCTGCGCGCAGGTCTTCTTCACCCAGTCGTTGCTTCGTCCGGTCGGGTAGACGCTGTCGCGCACCTTCGACACCACGCCTTCCAGGCCGACCTTGCATGCGTGCGCAAACATTTCCTGGCCGTCGACCTCGAAGCTTTCGCTGAACTGGACGTCGGTCCCGGCGATGATCTTCTTCAGTTCGGCCTTCCGCTGGAACAGCGGCACCTTCCGGAGATCGCGGCCGTTCAGATAGAGCAGATCGAAGGCGACCAGAACGATGCTGGTCGACTTGCCCTTGAGCTCGTTCTGCAAGACCGAGAAGTCGGTCGTGCCGTCGGCGGCCGGCACCACGATCTCGCCGTCGATGACGGCAGAGCCTGCCTTGATGTGCCAGGCGTCGTGGGCGGCCTTCTTGAAGCGATGCGTCCAGTCGTGACCGCGCCGGGTGAATATCTGCACCGCCTCGTTGGCGAGTTGGACCTGGACCCGGTAGCCGTCGAACTTGATTTCGTGGATCCAGCGATCTCCGGACGGCACCTTCTCGATCGAGGATGCAAGGGCCGGCTCGATGAAGCCGGGCAGCGGCGCCTTGACGCCGATGTCGGCAGATTTCCTACGCTGGAACGCCACGACAAAACTCCACGCAACAAGCGACTCAAACTTGCACGGATCGGTTTGTTCCGGAACCCGCGAATCCTTGCTGCGTTGCCTCGGCACACACCGGAACGGGAGGAACGAATGCGGTAGCTAAAAAGGCGAAGACGGCGCGGGGACGCAAGCAGGACCGGGCCCGGGTGGCGGGCGAGCAGGACCACGAAGTCCGGTACGAACCCAAGAAGACCGGAAAGTCTGCGACGGCGGTGAAGACAGCGGTCAAGAAGGTTGGGAATGTCCGCAAAAGCGTGGAAAAGCGTCTAACCCGCAAGAAGTAGGGTTTGCTGGCCCGCCGTCATTGCGGTGGGCACTCGGGGCATGTGTCCCCGATGGAATCCAGAAGCTCTCGGACCTCCGCCGCGGCGGCGTCCGGAGAGAGGCCCGGCGGCGGTTCCTGCCTGGCGATCTTGAGGGCGTGCTCCCTGGCGTGGGGGTCAGTGCGGTCCCGCATCCATCCATGTTCTTCGCATTCGCGGACGGCATGCGCTTCCTGCAGCACTGAGATGGCCCAGCCGCGAGGTGTCCGAAACGGCGCCCGTATCCTGTTCGTCATGATTGCTCCTTGCAACGGGGAATCCGCTACGGGGCCGCACGTTCCCTCCAACCGAGATTTTCCGCGATGCGGACGAGATGAACGGCAAGGTCGCGGGCTTCCGTTCGAGTTCAGGCCGTGGGATTCCGGCCTCGACTCAGCCGGGATCTTGAGGATGTGGGTTGAACACGTCGTGGTCGCGGAGGGCCGCCGGGCGGTATGGGCCAACGGTCGCGCATTGCGGCACTTGAGCAAGGCTGGCACGAACGACGACTGTCGGATGGAGTGAAGCGTCGTGTTTGACCTCGCGGATCTTCGTCTCCCAGTTCTGCGCGGCGATGTAGCGAGCGCGGCGGATCGCCCTTGTTCGGGGAGTCGTAGATCGCTCAAGCCAGCCCCATTTCGGCAGCTTGGCAGCGATCCCATCCAGAGTATCACGTTGAACGTACCCGACGGCCTCAAGACCGGACCGATATTCGCCGACGGCGTGAAGATGCCGCAGACGGGCGACTCCGGCGCGCCGCGCTCAACATAGCGCTCTATTGCTGACGGAAGGCGGCCGATCTGCTAGAAAATGAGGTTTAGATCGGGCTGGTTCAAAAAGGGAAAGGCCATGCGAGCAACTGAGGCTAAGAGACCACGCGACGGTTCGCGCAAAGCGAAAGTCTACGACCTTTATCATGAGACAACTAAGGAAGATGCTGTCACCTACGGTCTCTCACTTGGATTAAAAGAGAGTACCATTCGAAGTTGGATCGGGACCTGGAAGAAACTTCGAACTGATCAGATTGGGGGGGCTAACCAAAAGGTTGGGCTGCAAGGGTGATACAAGGGACGGGGGAGTGATGATTCCGGAACGCTGACGCAGGCTTCTGCTGCCGTGACCGCGGTCACCAATCCCATAGCAGCCGCTTTCATTCGCTTGACGTCGCTTCTCTTATTTGCGGTCGACGAACCGCCTTCCGACTCGACTTTTGTTCCCACTATGTTCTAGTCAATGTCCTTTATCTTTGGGTGAGAACGAAGCAGGCAGAAAAACTGGCGGCCCTGAACCGCCAAAGCTGGCCCAGATCACCATTGCCTCAACAATACGGTCCTACTCGACGTCGGCTTGCTATCCGGACGGCAGCATTAGGAGGACGGATGCTGGCCTGGCTTCGCGGTCAAATGGGCGAAGACCGGTCTCGACAGTCGCTCGCGTGCGCATTTGCTTCTGGCGCGGAGGATTCGTCGCGTTCGACTTTTGCTGGACTGGCTCGATCATGCGACTCGCGTATAAGAAACGAACGGTTGAAAAATACACGGAGGAATTGTGTTCGTACGTGCGCGGACGGGAGAGGGGGTGTCGCTTGGCATCGGGAAAAAGACGAGTATCAGCGGGCAGCATTGCACCGTTGAGTATTTTGATGCTCCTGTTTCAAAGCCGATCGTACTCGATCTCGACACCGCTGCAGTTGAAGCCGTCACGATCCCCGAGCAGACCCGCATCTACCATTTCAATGATGCAATTGGTGCCTGGGAAATCGGTCGCCTTCTCGACGATCACGGCGACAAACAGTTCATCAGGTTTCCCAATGGCGTGTCGAGATATCTCAAAGTAGCTGACGTCTTCGTGCGGTGTAACCGTGGGATCGAGGATCCAACTGGGTTCCTTGGCGCGAAGATCAGTGAAACGCCTCGGTTTGCCGAGGGCCGCAGCAGGTTTGTCCGGTCAGTGATCGCGCAGCGCGCTGCTGCTATGGGCATGTCGGCGCTCACATCGTCGTCGGTGGAGCTCGAAGCGCATCAGATCGAAGTGGTCCGGCGCATTTTGCAAGACCCAGTACAGCGCTATCTACTCGCCGATGAGGTCGGCCTCGGCAAGACTATCGAAGCCGGGATATTGATCCGTCAGTGCATCCTCGATGCGGACGACCGTTTGTTGGTCTTAGTGATCGTGCCCGAAGCGCTCGTCCCGCAATGGCGGTCGGAACTCGAATCGAAGTTCTTCCTTGGGCGCTTTCTCGATAAATCAATACATGTTTTAGCCGCCAGCAAGAGGAAAAAAATACAGCGTTTGCTCGGTAGTACGACCATGCTTGTCCTCGACGAAGCACATCACTTGACAGGCAATAAACCGATGATTGACCCGGCCCTCTACGGCGACATCGCAGCCGCTGTCCCTAACATTGAACGCGTTCTACTACTGTCGGCCACGCCAGCACTTCACAATGAACGCGGCTTTCTTGAGATGCTCCATCTTCTAGATCCGGACACTTACAAGCTGACCGATCAGGAGGGATTTCGCCTTCGGATCGAACACCGGCAGGCCCTCGCTGGAATTGTGGCGGGTCTTACGCCGGAGAACGTGCTATATCTCGACCACCCACTAGATCGTTTGGAGAAGATGTTTCCCGATGATGTGTTGCTGCAGGAACAATCCCGGGCTCTGCGCGCGATAAGTGACAGGATGCCGGCGGAGGATGATCCCGCCTTGGTCGAGGCCGTAGGTCGCGTTAGGGCTCATCTCAGCGAGGCATATCGCCTCCATCGACGAATCCTACGACATAGGCGCCGAAGTGTCGCCGGGTTGACGCCTGATCGTTCGGGCTTGACGATTGTGAACTATGCTTCTCCGGAAACGGGCCGGTTATTCGAGGCGTTCGAGGACTGGCGCCTCGAAGAAGCGAGCGTCACCCATGGCACGGATCGCGAGTCGGTGAGCAAGGACAGCCAGCGCATCTTTTACGAGATGCTGAATCAAATCCTCCTGTATGCCGAGAGCGACAAAGGCGCAGTCGGACTTCTGGAGCGGAATGCGCACATCATCGCCTCTCCCGATCTCTTTGGAGAGGTACTCAGGCGCCTCAGGAACGGTGATTTTTTCGAGCCGCGGACTTCTGCCCTGGTGGAGGAATTGCAGGCGCTTCTCGCGCCCAAAGAGCAGTTTGTCATTTTCTGTTCGGACGAAAAAACTGCTGATGCGCTCGCTCTGGCGTTGGCCGACCGGTTGAACGTGGCGGTCGATCGCCACGATCCAGGAAACGATAGGTGGCTGGCCTTCAATCTTGATCCGAGCCATCAAATTCTGGTCGCCGATCACCGCGCTGAAGAGGGTCTCAATCTCCAGGGTGGTCGTAAGACCATCGTTCATTACGATTTGCCGCTGAACCCTAACAAGGTCGAGCAACGCCTCGGCCGAGCCGACCGCTATGGTTCCGGTGATGCGGTAAAATCGATCGTTCTGAGTTGCCGTGATAATCCAATTGAGGGTGCTTGGATTGAGTATCTCAACGCGGGTCTGGGCGTCTTCGACCGCTCCGTCGCGAGTCTTCAGTACCTTATCGAAGATACCAATCGTAGCCTCGCAGAATCTCTTTTCGTTGAGGGTGCGGAGTCGATTGTCGATCTCACCGCGCAAAGCGCCGGCAAGGATGGCGTCATCGAACGCGAGATACGCAATATTGACGAGCAGGACGCACTAGACGCGCTCGGTACTCCGTCAAGTGTCATGCTAGAGACGTTGAATGACGTTGATGACGATTGGCGGTCGATCGATAGAGATACCTCTTCTTGGATCGAGGCGACGCTCCAGTTCGCTCGAATCGCAGATCCAATCGCGGAGGTAGACGCGGGACTCCTCCGCTACCGATACCTCACGTCAAGCCAGCACACGCTGGTTCCTCTTGAGACCTTCTATGGACGCTGTCAGTCGTCCGTCGATCTCTCGCCGGCCGCTCAACTCGCCCGCGTGGTGCGAACAGTACCGTTCACGTACCGCAGACGAACGGCGCTGAGTCGGCAAGGCCGCGCGGTAGGAGCGCGTCTGCTACGTTACGGAGACCCATTTGTCACGGGGATGTGGGAGATCGCGCAAGCGGACGATCGTGGTCGATCGAGTGCGTTTTGGCGGCAGATGTCGGATTACGGGAGCGATGGGATCGCTGATCTCTTCTTTCGATTCGACTTCATCGTAGAAGCCGATATTGAAGGCTCGCGCAGTGTTCTGGCTGATGCAGATCGGCTGACAGGCGCATCAACCGCTTCGATCGTTCGTCGCGGCGATATGCTGCTCCCACCTTTTTTCCAAACAATCTGGCTTGATCAAGAGCTTGACCAGGTCAGGGATATTGCAACGCTTGAGCGACTCGGATTAGCCTATCGCCCCAAAGTGGATAAGAACGGTGACCGCGACTTCAACTTGAATCCAAAACGTTGGCAGCAGATTGGCAAACTCGATGTGCCGCAACTGGAGCACTGGGCTGAGCTATGCTCTAAGGCTCGCGTCCGTGCGGAAGCCTGTTTGCGGAGTCTCCCGTCTCTCACCGCGAGCCTTGAGACTGCTGTTCGCAATGCGATAGACGTCGACCGTGGCCGGCTTGGTCAACTGCGCGCTCGCGCCGAACGAGGTATTAGCGCCGCGGATTCGTTCGAATGGACGCTCGAAGAATCCCTCTCGCAAAGCCTCATCAACGGCATTCGTGAACCAAGTATTCGAGTCGACGCGATACTTGCTTGTTTCCTTTCCGGTAATCAGGAAGCCGGCGCCGTCGTCGACGCACGAGCGTGAAGTCGATGCTCACCTTCGATGTGCTGTACGAGGTCCTCGCCGCATGGCCGTCGACCGCCCTGCCGACTGTCGGTTCGGATGGGGTGTTCGATCGCATTCGCCAGATACTCGAAGCTGCGATCGCCCGCGGCCGGAGTGTTGGGATGGGAGATCTCATGCCGTTGCTTCGGCACGTGCTCCGCCGCCATTCCAGGCGGACCTTAACCATGGCACGGCTACGCGTGCCGGCGACGAGCGAATGGCCCAGCCGTGATAGCTGGGCTCAATTCGGAATTCGTGCCCAAACCGTCGCGACGGGACAATTTTTGATCGAGGCCGCGCCTTGGTCGCCCACCTGGATGGCTGGGACGGATGCGCCATTGTTCGAGGACGCTTTTGCGGAGGAAGACGTGCGGCTTGATTGGCGGCGTTCGATTGACCCGTTTCTCGCCGAGGCAAGTGGATTTGAAACATACGTTTCGCCAGGCCAGCGTGAGGCGGTGCGTAGCGCCTTCCTACTTCCTCCTGGCGAAACGCTCATCGTTTCACTTCCGACCGGATCGGGGAAAAGCTTCGTTGCCCAGGCGCCTGTGCTGGTCCGAGGCCTCGAAGGTGGCCTCACCATTTGCATCGTGCCGACCACAGCCCTTGTCCTGGATCAAGCACGTCAGATGGCCGATTTGCTAAAGGCTCGCCATCCACGACGTGAAGTTCCCGCTCTTGCTTGGCATGCCAACCTCAGTCCCGAAGCGCGTCTGAGCATCAAATCGGCAATCCGCGGGGGGCGGCAGGGCATTCTCTATTGCTCGCCCGAAGCGATGACCGGCGCGCTGCTTCCTGCGCTCTACGACGCTGCCAGAGATGGACTTCTTTCTTACCTGGTCTTGGACGAAGCACATCTTGTTAGCCAATGGGGCGACGGCTTCCGGCCGGCTTTCCAGATGCTTGCGGGTGTCCGGCGCGGTTTACTGAATGCGTGTGCGGGGCGCGGCTTCCGTACAATCCTTATGTCAGCGACATTAACCCCCGACACTGTCGAGACGATCGACGCGCTTTTCGGCCCCCCCCATACGGTCCAGATGGTGGCGTCAATTCATTTGCGTCCTGAGCCTCAATATTGGGTCCATCGTGAAAATGTCGAAGCCCTAAAGGACCGTAAGGTCCTTGAAGCAGTTCGTCACGCGCCGCGGCCTTTCATTCTCTACGTGACAAAGCGCGAAGATGCGCGCCGGTGGCTGTCCATTTTGCGTCGCGAAGGTTTCCTCCGGACCGAGTGTTTTCATGGCGAGACCGAAGACACCGACCGCCGGCGGATCATCAATCAGTGGTCAAGCAACTCAATCGATGGGATCGTTGCTACTTCGGCATTCGGCGTCGGCATCGACAAGCGCGATGTTCGTACGATAATCCATGCAGCGGTGCCCGAAACCGTCGACCGCTTTTACCAAGAAGTTGGGCGTGGTGGGCGTGATGGCCGCCCCTCGGCATCCCTCCTGCTTTATTCCGAAGCTGACCGAGAGGTTGCAGACCGTTTGAGCGCTCCGGCCCTAATCAGCGACGAGTTGGCGTTTGAACGATGGTCGGCGATGTTCACACACGCCAGACACCTTGGCACGATGGGTACCCTCCTTGAACTCGATCTTGATGTCGTGCCGCCACGGCTCCACCAGCAATCGGACTACAACGCGTCCTGGAATATGCGAACGTTGATTATGATGGCCCGGGCCAGAATGATCGAACTGGAATCGCGCCCCCCAGAGATGATATCTCGCGCTGAGGATGAAACAGAGGCTGCTTTTGATCTCCGCAACGAGGAACATTGGGCGCGATACTTCAGGCAGACAGTCGTAAGCGTCCTAAAAGCAGGTCATCGCAATCAAGCAGTATTCGATCAACTAATCCGCGATGAGCGTTCACGCTCGTTGAACGCAGCCGCACTCAACCGCAAACTCCTCGGCGATCTGCTCGGCGGCGAGATCGAAGTGTCGCATCTACTAGGTCAACTTTATCGTAATCATGCGTTGGGCCGAAGCCTTATCGTCTCTACGGCCTGCGGGGGATGCCCAGTGCATCGCACGGCAGGAAAGAAAGATCTGAATTATCTAGAGCCGTTGGCCTACGGCATCGAAAGAGTCGCCCCAAGCGAGACCGCGTTATTCCGCGAAAAATTCCCGCATCTGAATATCGCGGCGCCGACTGTTCTTACTCTTCCTGAAACTGTCGATCCATCGTCCATTTTGGAAATTCTCGGCGATCTTATCGCGACGTTCGGCATCCGTGAGGTCGCGGCGCCCGACGCTTTCATGGCGGGCAACCCAGGACTTAGGGTCCTCCACCGAAAAGCGAGCGATGGAATCCTACTCCTACAGTCACTGGAGGAAGATGCTTCGCGCCACTCGTCTTATCAGGTTTCTCGCGCTACCCTGTTGTGGGGTGGACCAGTTCCGCCACATATCTTTCTGCTCGACCGGCCACTGCACATCATACTGGCGCCAGCATCTACGCCCGATCCTTGGCACGCCGGTCGCAAACTTGCTGACACCGGCACAAATATTCTTTCTTTCGATCAATTCAAGCTAGGGGCACGAACGTGAGCATTCTCAACATGCCGAGTGACGGGCTCTTCAACGTCCTGATAGTCCTCATACGCGCGCTTATCCGACTTGGCCCAAAACCGCGAGGCGAACTCCTCAAGGCTTGCGGAGCGGACCTCGAAGCCGTTGATCCCAAGCACCTCAGTCAGTCGCTAACAAGGTGGACAGAACTTGGGCTCTTTGTGGTCGAAGAAGGCGTGGTTGCGCTACACGAATCGCATGGGTCGCAACTCGGCCGGAATGCTGATATCGCCGAGGTGCGGCTTCCAAAATTGGCTCGGGAAATAGCTCTTGCGCCCGAAAATAATGCGCGCTTTTGGGAGTCAGAAGAAAACAGGAGCGCAGATCTGAGCCGTGGTCTTTCCTGGATCTTGGCGCAAGACGTCTACGCCCTGGACACTAGCTCTCACCAAAAAGTGGCGACGCTCGAGAGCACGCAAGTCGCCGATGGTACGAAGCGTATCCTCCAGAACGATACGCGCTGGAATGGGCTTCGCACCTGGATGCTTTATCTGGGCTTCGCTCGTGGCGGAGCGCAGGTTACGATCGATCCAACGGATGCGGTTCGCGACATGCTTCCTGCTGTATTTGATCTGGATGAATCGTTGCCGGCGCCTATTTTTGTGGAACGCGTCGCGGCGGCGCTGCCTGTACTAGACGGCGGTGCATACAGACTAAAGATCGAAGACGTACTTAAGGACTCGAACTGGACGCGTCCCGCCGATGGACATCTATCGACGGCGTTCTCACGCGCCATCCAGCGATTGGATCGAGAAGGACTGATCGCTGCCGAAAAGAAGAGCGACAGTGAAGATGGTATTCTGCTGATAGGTGTGGATCAGCGACCTTGGCGCAGTATGACGCATATCCGTCGGATTCAAACAAAAAAAGGCAAATGATGCTCAAGGATTATTGGCCTCAAGCCGCCGCGGTCAATGCTTGCATCAAGAATGAGGCGGAGACCGCCGACATTTCAGTTTTGCTCGCTGTCCATCAGCCCTCACCGTTGGTACAACGGAATGCTGGCACTAACCTGACGACTCCAGCTACCGAGAAAGAGCTGCTGGATGCGTTTCTAACGAGCGATGTGCCCGGTGGGGCCCTGATAGCGCCGATAACCGGGCCCTCCGGCGTCGGTAAGTCACATATCATCCGCTGGCTCGACGCCCAATTGCGGCGTTCATCTAAGCGCAATAAATTGCACATCATCCGTATTCCGAAGAGCGCCAGTCTGCGTACTGTCGTTGAATTGATCTTGGCGCCGCTTGCCGGCGATCCTCGATATGCGAAGCCGAGTGCGGATCTGACGCGCGCGGTGGCCGAAGTCAATGTTAAGGACGCGGTTATTACCTTCCGCGCGCATCTTGAAAACGCACTCAGCGCGCGGCGCGATCGTATGATGGCCGAACTTCGGGAGCACCCTGATCGCACTTATCTTAAGGCGCTTATCGGTCATGCGGAAAAGCTTCCTCGTCTCTTCTCTGATGCTGCCCTCGACCAGCATTTCATAAATAACGTTCTAACTCGCGTGGTCGCTCGCGCGATCAGCGGTCGCTCTGAAAGCGAGACTATCGACGAGACATTGTCTCAATTTACGACGGAAGACTTATTCCTGCCGCGTGAACTCGACCTTAATCAAGCGGCGAGGCAGGTTCGGGAATATTACCAAGTGCAAATCGCGATAGCGCCGCCAGACCTCTTGAAGCCTGTCGTAGACCTGTTGAACGAAGCGGTCGATCCTGCGATCGCGAATGTGTTCCAACTCGAGCAGAACACGGGGGGAATGACCCTTCAGGATATTATCCTGGCGGTTCGCAAGATTCTCTTCGAGGACGGCAAGGATCTCGTACTGCTGATTGAAGATTTTCAGGCGCTTGCAGGCATCCAGGATGTCCTTCTTAAGGTGTGCATTCAGGAAGGCGAATACGAAGGGAAGAAAGTGCGCGCAACGATGCGCACTGCAATCGCGCTCACTGATGGCTATCTCGCTTTTCGAGATACGATTTTGACTCGTGCCCGGAGAGAGTGGGTAATCGGTGGGCAGGCGCAGAGCGACGAAGACATCAAGACTGGCGTAGTTGAGATGATCGGCGCTTACTTAAATGCCGCGCGGTGGGGCGACGGCGAGTTACGTCGACTATTCGAGCGACGAACGAATGAGAAATCGGTATTGGATTGGATTCCCGCATGGCGCGATGAAGACTTGGGCGACGAGGGCAGCGACGCCGTCGCCGCGTTTGGCTTCAGCGCAAAGGGCGCTTCTCTGTTTCCCTTCAACCGGAACGCAATAGAACAGCTTGCAGAGCGACATCTGTCCCAGGGTGGCAAGCTAATCTTCAATCCGCGCCGCGTCATTAATGAAATCCTGCGCCATACCCTGCTGATGCGCAAATCGTATGAGTCGGGAAGCTTTCCGCCCTCCGATTTCCAAGATTTGCGACCGAATGCCACCATTGCGAATTGGATTCGTCAGAGCCATCAGGCCGAGCAGACTAGCCGCCGCCTCGCCACGTTCCTGGCGGTTTGGGGTGGGAATCCCCTGGATGTCTCAGCGATAGGCCGAATTCCACCAGCGGTCTTCACGACTTTTGGCCTGCCCACGCCGGCCGAAATCGCGAATATTCCTTTCGTCCCGGAGACGCCGCCGACCCCGCCCGACACAGCAGTACGTCCTGCCGATAGACCTCCAGAGCCTCCGGTACCGACTAGCGATCCCGAAATTGAACAATGGCGCGCTAAGCTTGAGGCTTGGTCCGCCGGTTCGCAACTCGGGCAAAGGGAGGCTAATGAGGTCCGCAACGCCCTACTTGCGATGGTGAAGGATACAATAAATTGGCCCAGTCTCCGCATTCGCGAGCCAAATCTAAGAGCAAGTTGGATCACAATTCCCAATGCTCGGGGGAATCCGCAATCTGGCCGCCAGCTGAAACTTTGTAATGATCACCTCGATGAGGGTGGCACGGTCCGCGCGGGGATTTTGGGAGCTATTCGTTTCGCAAGAGAGAAGCGCTGGAATTATTCGGAGGCCAACGACGACTATGTGGCAAGCACGGCTCTAGTCGATTATCTTCTCGTTCAATTGACGCCACTGTTGGTCGAGGACGCAAAGGCCGAAGCCGCGGTGCTGGCGCGTGCGCTAATTACTCAATCTCGCATCGCCGGTCTCTCGCCGCCTATCCGTGTTTCGGGCGCTGACGCTACGCTCGCCGCGTTGTTCACCATGCCTGAGCCAAGAGAAAGACAGGCGTTTGAGGATAATTGGGATAGGCTGCGGGATTCAGCGTTGGGTAACATTGGTGCCAAGTCCGCCCGGGATGTTCTTCAGACCGAGTTGCTCAACCGCATCGCCAGTTTTCAGGGTACCGGTGGTAAAGCGTTTGCTGTCGACATCGCTCGGTTACTCGAAGTAGTCGCCGGAGAAGGGGGGACGCCCGAGGCTCTTGATCGACTACCCGAAGACATCAAAGCGTTTATGCGGCCGATTGGTGAGTCTCGCCTCTGGGGACAATTGACGGCAGTTATCGGTAAGTTGCGGGATTTTCGAACTCAAGTCAGCGACCTTCTTGAGGAGGGTTTCGATAAGGCCAGTTTCATCGAGGATATTCAGGGGGTCATCCGATTGCTTGGTGCCACGGGAAGTTTTCCGCACGATTGGTCAACAAACACGCGCGATTTCGAACGGCGCCTCAATGAGTTTCAGGCAAGCCCAATCGTTGACCTTGTTACAAAGGTCGCGACGATTGTTGACGAGCCTGATCGCGAGCAAGCGCCGAAGTTGTTGAATGCTCTGGGATCTCTCGAGGTAGGTCTGATCGAGCGCACCATGGAATTCCTGGCTTCGACTAACGCGCTCATTGCCTCCGCCGATCGGAGCGTCGCGCGTGAAGAGGCAAATCGCGACCAAGCGGATCCCGACGCGCTTTGTCATGAAATCACAGAGTTATTAGGCCTTGTCGCCGGTTCCGGCAACTCTACGGAGACGACGCAATGACGAACACGCTTCCCATGCGCGTGAGGGCGCTTCGCGAGCGTCTTACTCGCCTCGATAAGTTGAGTTCGAACGTTGACGAAGCAAGTGCCCTGGAAGGTTTGCGCGGAGACCTTGCCGGAAGAACGACGAAGCTGGATGCTCAGCTGAAGAACCAAGCGTTACTAGCGGAGGCGGCCATTGCTGTGCCGCCGCCAGCGACCTTGCTTGCTGCCCGCAAGAGAGCTTCAGTATTACTTGAAAAGTTTCGCGTTCAAACCAAGGCTTCGACGTTGAAGAGAGGTCAGGCTTGGAGGTCACTGCTAGAGGAAATTGATGCCGGATCTCGCGACCTTGCTCTGGCAGTTAGGGAATCGTGGCACAATTATCGTCAGCAGGTCTTTGCTGGCGATGCGCCGGCTGTCATCCGGCCCCGTCTCGCCCGGACAAGGGCGAATGATGCCACTTTTGTCGAGTATCAGAGGCTGTTCAATCGACTCAAGACGGCGTTCGATATGCTGCCGTCTGATCAGACAACTATCGAAAACGTCAAACAAGTTGCCGCCGAACTGGAAAGTACCGCGCAGGGATTTGATTTTGCCGTGCCCGCGGAGGTCAAGGGGTTCCTTGAAGCGGTACTTTCGGTTAACGGAGCTCCGTTGGAGTTGCTTACACCTGCTGTTCTGAAATGGCTCAAGGAAAACGATAGCTTCGACAGTTATCGCATAAGTTCGACAGGGCGCGGATAATGGCCGACGAACCCCTCATTCTTGCGGCGCTCGATCAGATAGAACAGAGAGAAGCACGGCTCTTAACCTGGGGATTGGTCGATGGATTTATAGCGTCGGAAGAGATGGCGGACATCATCGATCCGCTGCTCGACGATCCCAAATATGCCGAAGGGCTGAGCTTTGTTCGCGCGTCGGAAGTGATTGGCGTACTCAGAGCCCGCGCCTTGCTGTTCGATATTGGTGAAACGCCCGGCAATCGATATCGCTCACGCATGGCAGAGGCTGTGCGTCTTTTTTTCCGTCTGCGGCAGCTCTTCCCAAAGCACAGCGGGTTGACCGGTTGGCAGAACGCGCCGACGCTGGTAGCCGACTTTCGTTTTATCTGGCGTCGCCGCCGTTATCCAAGACGCACAATCGGTGCTACCGAAGCGATCGGAACTATCAACGCCGCCACGTCCGACGGCTACGCCCGCCTGGCGATTGCCACGCTCATTGCGAGCTACGCGGAAGATTTTGCGCTTGCACGGTTTCAGGTGACAGCAGCTTCGCGTATCTTGGGTGGCTTCGAAAGTCCCCGGTCTATTGCCACACTAGTAAGCGCGGGAACGGGCAGCGGCAAAACGCTCGCATTTTATTTGCCTGCGCTCGCTCGCGTTGCTTCCCATATCCAGCGAGATGCGCCCACTAGCCGCTGGGTCAAGATCCTCGCGCTCTATCCGCGCAACGAATTGCTTAAAGATCAGTTTGCAGAGGTTTATGCACAGGCGAGACGTCTCGATAGCTCACTCGTCGCGCAGGGCTTTCGTAAAATTCTGATTGGCACATACTTCGGACCGACGCCCCATAGCGCCACGAAGGCTCATGAAGCAAAGGGATGGCGATCGCACGCAGACGGTATTGTCTGTGAGTACCTGCGCTGTCCTCGTGAGGGTTGCGACGGCGAGATGATCTGGCGCGAAGCTGATCGCCGCATGGGGACCGAACGCTTGTTTTGCCTCGAATGCGATGCTCGAATCGCGAGTGATGAGATAATTCTGACGCGTGGCAGGCTTGAGCGGGAAAGCCCGGATATTCTGTTCACCACAACGGAGATGCTCAACCAGCGAATGGGAGACGATCGTGTCCGCCATCTATTTGGGCTCGGTGACCTTTGCGAACGGGCGGTCGAGATGATGCTCCTCGACGAAGTACATACATATTCTGGCAGTTCAGGCGCACAGGTAGCCTTCCTATTGCGACGTTGGCGTCAAATGCTCCGCAAGCCGGTAAGCTTTGTTGGTCTTTCAGCAACACTCGCCGATGGAGCGCGCTTCTTCGGACGGCTGACAGGCTTAAGGGAACATGCCTCCATCGAGATAGCGCCGAGCGTCGGCGATATGATCGCGGAAGGCGCCGAATATATGATCGCGCTGCGTGGCGATCCTGTTTCCCGCACCGCCTTGCTCTCAACCACGATTCAGTCCGCGATGCTCCTTTCTCGCATGCTCGATGCGCCGGATACTCTCAAGAGCCGTGGCATTGTGGGCGAGCGCCTGTTCCTATTTGCCGACAACATAGATGTCATTAATCGAATGTACTTCGCTATGCTCGATGCCGAAGGCAGGCGAGGCAATGGCGACGTTGACATGAACCGCCATCCCAATGGTGGGCTTGCCATTCTAAGAAGGCCTATGTCGAGCCAGCAGCGCAAGCTTCATGGGCAAGACTGGGAGGTGCCAGTCGAGGTCGGCCACAACCTTCAGCCGAGCGACCGCAAGTCCGTCGGACGGGTCATGTCGATGGATCCGGGGGTAGGCAAAAATCTAGACATTATCGTCGCCACAGCATCGCTAGAGGTGGGCTTCAACGACCCCCACGTCGGCGGCGTCATCCAGCACAAGGCGCCCGTCGATATCGCCCAGTTCCTCCAGCGCAAAGGTCGTGCTGGCCGGTCGCGGCGAATGCGGCCGTGGACAGTGGTGGTTCTATCTGACTACGGTCGCGACCGCATTGCCTACCAAGGCTACGACCTCCTGTTTGACCCTGAAGTTCCCGTCCGGACGCTTCCAACCGGCAATCGATACGTCGAGCGCATCCAAGGTGTTTACGCGACGCTTGATTATCTTAGCCAGGCGCTCGGTTCGGCAAAGCGCGGTAGCGTTTGGACCAATTTGGCCGGACCGGCGGGGAGCCTGAACCAGCAGGAGCGACAAGTGCGCCTTGCGAGTAAGATCCGGCGCGTTCTCACCGATGCCGCAGAGCAAGACCGTTATGCGACGTACATTTCCAACGCATTGCGTCTTGGCATGGACGAGGTGCGATCGCTGCTTTGGGAGCACCCGCGACCGTTGCTCACGCAAGTGCTACCAACGGCGCTTCGCCGGCTGGAGACGGGTTGGCGCGCGGACGGTCGGATTGGCGCCGATTATCAGGTTCGAAACTCACCGCTTCCTGAATTTGCGCCGGCCAATCTCTTCAGCGACCTAAATCTTCCGGAGGTGGAGATCATCCTGCCTCGATCGGGAGGCGTGACCCCGGATTCGGTCTCAATGCCGATTGCGCAGGCAATGCGCGAGTTCGCGCCGGGCCGAGTATCTCGCCGCTATGGCATCAGCCATGGACGCGAGCGCCACTGGCTCTCTCCGCAACTTGATCAGAACCGCGCGCAAGCATTTGCGATCGATTCTTTCGTGCAGACGGACCGACTGGGTGATTGGTTGGTTCAATCGCCGGCCGGGCCGCGACGTTTGCCGGTCTATCGGCCGCGCGTCATTGCGGTGCAGTTGCCTCCTCCGAATGTTGTCGATACCTCCAACGCGAGGCTGCGCTGGCGTACCCAGATCGTCACGCGCCAACCTGGACTTGTCCTCGATCCGCCGCAGGGCAGCCATTGGGTTCGTTATGTTGCTGATGTGCGCTTCCAAACGCATCAAGGCCTTAGCCCCGTCGAGTTGCGGCGGATGTCTCTTGTCAGCGACGCCACGATCAGCTTCCAAGACGGCACCGCCAGCGTGAAGGAATTTGGTTTCGAGATCGGAGGGGTGCCGTCTGCGCTAGGATTCAGTTTGGCCGTTGACGCGATGTGCATCAGGCTGGGCTTCCCCGAAGCAATGTGGTCGGATCTCGGCGACGAATCGGATCTCCGCTATCGCGCAATGCGCACCGCTCGCTTTCACGATCAGGCCGCGCACGGCCAGTACCTCGAGATGGTCGACAATCCGTTCGCGCGGGAGTGGCTCGCGCACCTGCTCTTGGCCGCGTTGAGTAACGAGGCAATCGCCAAATCGATCAGCTTGGAAGAAGCTGCCGCCAATCTCGCAGGCGGAGCGGCCGATCTGAGTCTCGATCAGACTCTGAATATACTGTTCCAATCAGCAGTCGTGGACGACATCAATGCGCAAAGCAACGTCCAGGACCGACTACGTCAGGATCTTGCAGCCTTTCTTGCCGATCCTCAGGTCAATACGGGCCTATTTAGTCTGGCGACGATCCTCTGGACACCGATCGAGGCCCACTGGGAACCGTGGCTGCGCGAGCGCTTCGCGGCAACCGTAGGGGCCGCTGCCTTCAGCGCGGTCCTAAGCTTATGTCCGGAGATCGATGGTGATGCCCTGGTCGTCGATATCGACGCGGGGCCTCGAGAAGAAGATGACGTTCTTGCCGGCGAGTCCGGCGCGGGAATCTGGATCAGCGAACTGGCGCCGGGTGGCAATGGCCATATTGAGGAGGCGCTCAGGCAATATGCAGAGGATCCGCGCCGATTCTTCAATTTAATGACGGCGGCGCTTCGCGACAACGATTTTTCACTGAGCGACTATCAGCTTCGTCGATATCTAGAAGTAGTCGTCGAAGGCGACGGAACCGATGGAGTTTCATTAGCGACCCGGGCGTTTCGCGGCGCTTACGGCGCCGAAGAAAGTCATCGAACCTTCACAGCTCTCCGTCAATCTCTTGCGGAGGAAGGTTTTGTGACCTTTCATGCGTTCATTGTTGCACTCGCCAACCGAGTGCTTCGGCCGGGATCGAGCACGGAGAGCGACTCCTTTTTTCTCGAAGCCATGCGGCATTGGAGCGCGCAGGAGCAGCGTCTAGGAATCGAACTTGACGCGCGTGTTATTGCCTATCGACTCGCCCGACGAGGGGATGTCGATGCCGCGCTCGCCTTTGTGGGCATCGACGCGCCGACCGTCAACCCGGACCAATGGCGCTTCAGCGTGATATACGGATTGCTTTGGCCGCGCGGAGCGCAAATCCGTCAATCAGGGCTTCGGCTCTACTCGCCATACGTAGACCTTCCGCTACCCGAACCGCTGCTACTGCAACCATACCTCGAAGAAGGCATGGACTCTATCGATGTTCGTGAAGGGAGCTGGAAGTCGAGATGTCTCGAACGGCTTGCCGAAGTCGGCGCCGTGACTTTGTCGTGCCCGATGGCATTTCCGACGCTCCTCGCTGACGCCTTTAGCTTCATTGCGACCAATCCAGTTCAGGCAAATTATCTTTCCGTATTCGCGCGCGTCCAGGCGGTGCGACGTGTAGCGGATAGCTTTCAGGTCGATATCGATGTAGCGGAGGCGCTTCAATGATTTTTGAAACCCGCCGCATCTTTAAAAGTGCAGTTACCAGCCAAAACCTTATTCGCGAGCTTTTACAATTGATGCTACTCGGAGAGTTGCTTGCGCCCGATCGTGATCGGGCCTGGCTGGTCAGCCCGTGGATTAGCAACGTTGTGCTCTTTGACAATCGTGCCGGTGGCTTCGACGCGGTCAATCCCGATTGGGGCAACCGAGAAATCCGACTTGTCGAAATCGCTGTCGACCTGATGGCGCGCGGGTCGCCGTTAGGAATTGCAACGAGTTTTGATCAACATAACGACGCGCTATTAGCAACAGTCTCCGACGCTGCCGCTGAGGCGGGCCTCAGCGAAAAGCTCACGATCGTGCGCCGCCAGCATCTGCATACTAAGGGTGTGCTTCTGAAGCGCGGCCTGCTGACAGGCTCCATGAATTTGACTTACAACGGACTTGAATTGAACGACGAGATGGTGATTTACGATACTACGCTGAAAACGTTGGCTGAAGCTCGGCTAAACTTTGAGTCTTACGTCGAGGGCGGCGCATGATCGAGGGATTGTCTGCCAGTGATCTTGCGTGGCTCCGGACCTTCTTCGCCGCACCCAACGGGCTTGACTGGGAAGCTCTTCGAAATGGTACCGCTCCAGCGGCCATCGCCGCCCAGGTCCGGCCATGGCTTCAAAAGGTAGCGATTAGTGACCGGTATGCCCCGGTCCTTTTGCCGTTTATCCGCGCCAGTGAAATTACTGGATGGTACGCGACAACCCAGACCGCTGAAGGAGGTCCCGAGTTAGGTGCGGAACTCAAGGCTTGGCTCGGCCCAGCATTCTTAAGCACCTTCGAGGTTGTACCGGTCGGATCGAGTGATCCCATGGCGAGGGCAATGCGCGATCGGTCAGGCGGTGTCGTCTATCGGTTCACCGGTCCCGATTCGGGCAGCAATACCAGAATTGCGGCGCGGATCGTCGATTACAGCCAGACGCTGAAGCTGCGTCCGCCAATGGAGCGGAAAACGGTCCGTCCGATCGGCAGCATCCGGACCGATTTCGAGCGTGCGCTTCTTGCCCAAGATGAGACGCGCGCGGAGTCGATGATTGCTGAACTTCGGGCAACGGGACGACTCAATGAGGAGAATCTCCGGTATCTCGATGTCCGGTTAAAGGCCGGGCTGGGCTATTGGCCCCAAATCGCTCGCGACCATTGGCTTGTGTCGACGTTATCAGACCTAGCCTTACCGCCGCAGTCTCTCGCCGACGTTATCGAAGCACTATACCGCACGTATGTCGATGAAGTAGAGCAGGGTGGTTCGTTGACTCAGGTGCTTCAGGCATTCGACTTGCACATTGCGCAGCGTTATCCGCGGCTGTTCGCCTCTCGTCACGGCATCAGGATTCCGCGGGTTGTCAAAGCCTTTTTGCTCTACGAACGCCTGCAGGCAAGACCAGACATCACCATTCTGCAAAATCTCGCAGCTCTCCTCTCAGATAGCGAACGTGAGGGCATTTGGGCGGAGGCTTTGACGTACGCAGCCACGGCGCCTGCAGAAACCGCGATTAGCGACGCCGATGCCGAAGAGGCTTTCGACGACGCGCAATATGACCGAGCTTTCGAGTTCTTTCTTGTGCTGCCGCTTAGCCGGAAATCGGTCAGCCGCCTTCTTTTTTGCGTCTCGTTCATTAACACGGAAGACACGAAAAACCGCCTCCTGGCCGCGATGGATGGGGCAGACCCTACTCTTGTTAACAATTTAGCGCCGGCTGTTCAGGCTCAATTGGCGATGCTTCGCTCGACTCACTCGGTTTCCGCAGCGCCTTTGCCGGTCGATCAAGACCCGATTGCCTGGATGCGGTGGGCGAAGCAAGTGGCGGCAGGCCGTGATCTGAATGCTGCTGAAGTCGACGTCCGTGATGCCGTCAGCAACTGGGACATTACGCCGTTTCTTCGAAGCGAAGCTCTGTCGAGTGAGTTCGCCGAACTGATAGGCAATGCCAATGGTGACTCGGCTGCGCTTGTACGCCGGACTGTGCCCGATTTGATGACTGCGTTCTTTGCCGCAGGGAGCGCGCCAGCACCTGCTATACGCCCCATCGCCAACATCCTGTTTCTGCTCATCGCGATGGACGAAGCCTTGACGCGAACGGACCTGGATTTGCTTGCGCAATTGCTCGCACGTCTTCTCGAAATGGGTCTATCTGGCTCCGATTATCAGTCACTAATTCGCGATCTGGAGGGTGTGCAAAATCGTGTCGGCTCCTATATCCACCTGCCATGGAGCCTCGATATTTGCGAAACATTGGCGATAGCGCCTTGCCCGTCGGCATCCGCGCGTGAGGTCAGGTTACGCTTCTTCGTCCAAGTTGTCGGACAAGCTCACGGTTTCTCCCACAGACTTGGTCCGCAGGATCTATTGCCGATCGAGTTCCTTGCCAAAGACTATGGCGTGGAGCCAGATACGATCGACGCTCTTCGACGTCCCAGCGAGACTGCAGAAACGGTACCCCCGCTACCCGATCTCGCCGGCAAGACGCTCGGTATCTATACGCTCTCTGAAAGCGCAGGCACTCGTGCGAAAGACGCGCTCGCGCGAATGTTCCCGGGTTGCAGAGTCGAGATCAACTCAGACTTGGTTTGCACGTCCAGGTTGACGAATCTAGCGAAGACGGCAGATATGTTTGTGTTTGCGTGGAAAAGCAGCAGCCATCAGGCATTCTATTGCGTCAAAGATGCATTGACCAAGGGTGAGCCGATTTGGGCCCGCGGAAAAGGTACAGCCAGCATTCTAAGGGCCGTTTTGGAAAATCTAAACTGAAAAGGGCCAATTTTTGAGCGATGATTGGGAAGATGTGCGGGCTATTGCTTACCCGGTGATGAGCAAAGTTTATCCTGTAGAAGATTCGGAGGCTGACGATCATTTGTCAGATGCACCGGCTCTTTTGCAACTTCTATACGGCAGGATAAAAGTCGAAGCACTCTTGCTTGGAAATCTTGATTTGCAGCGAGACGTTCGGCTACGAACGTCCCACTACGTATTTGCCAGGATTGTCCGACTAGGAGTATTTTTATTCAAGCGCCACAAGCGCGAAGAATCGGATTCGTTCGACGATGCTTACAGGGACCAACTCAAGACACTGCTGGACGTCGACGAAGAAACATTTGCCAGGATCTTTATTCTAGGTCGACGGCTCGCAATTTATATCGGAAGCCAAGCAGCTGAATTAAGTGAAGGGTCGCGCCGCGCCGTGCGAAAATTCGCGCGCACTAACTTGCACAACTGCAAATATTGCGGGACGCCCCTCAATTTTGAAAAGGAATCAAAGGCGGACAATGCGTTCGAGATAGAACATCTCTTCGCCCAATCGTTGGGAGGAACGAGCCACAAGTCGAACCTAGCCGCTTCATGCAATCGATGTAACAAGATCAAAGACGATAAGCTGTCTTTTGTTGATTTCTACTACGAGACGTTCTCGCTTGTGACTGATGACAAGGAAAACGTAGTTCCGCATCGGCTTCCACACGTGATCCTGGCCATTATCATGCGGCAGCAAGGAAAGTGCTTCCACTGCACGCGCGATTTTTACGCATTGGCGCCAGAATCTATTACGCTCTCCCGGTTGGAGTTCGATGACTACTATCATTTCCGAAACTGCTATGTTGCCTGCCAACCATGCGCAACTCGATTGTCGATCGACGGCATTAACGTCGAAATTCCGATACCGAAAGGGTGAGTGCAATGTTTCAATATCGAGGGTTCTTGGTCCGGCAGACCGAAATGACTAGTCTTCGATTCATAAATCTTGTGGCCCCTGCGAAAGAGATAGTGCAGTGGGCACATGCCGACAGCATTGAAATCGATCGAGGCGCGTTCCAGCGTAGCCTTACACAGTCGAGATGGAAACAGATTACCAAGTTTTACAATTCGGATCCAAACAACATAATTCCGAGCAGCATCATAATTGCGTTGGATCCGGAGGTCTCTCGCGTGAATAACCTTGCCGACCTCGACGAAACGGCAGAGCAATACCACGTAGAACAGGTCGATGAAGACGGCCTGGTGCGGGTGAGTTTCGGCGCAGGGGTGAGGGAAAGCTCCTACATCATAGACGGGCAACACCGCCTGAAGGGTGTGTCCGTGCTAAATTTCGACGTTCGGATGCCGGTCGCTCTGTTTCTGGAGATGCCTCCGCTGGAGCGGGCCTTCCAATTCATCACAATAAACAACAAGTCGAACAAGGTGCCTACCGACAATATCAAGGCGCTGATCGCCAATTTCGATATCATCGAGATACCACTTAAGGAGCGTCTTACGACCGCCTCCATCACTGCCGGTAAATTTGCCACGACGATCGACGTCTTCAATGAAGACGAAGAGAGTCCGTTCTACAAATGTGTCGACTGGGTCAATAACAGGTTTCAAGGATCTCCCCGCGTCATCGCTCCTCAGGCCATCGAGAATTCAGTTAGGTCGCTTCAGAAAGCATTCCGGGATTACCTTAAGGATGATGACGAGGATACGGCCAGCATGATGATGAGCGTCATCTGGAATACGATAAAGGCTCAATATGAAATCACAACCGAGAACATTGAGCAGTATCGTAACCTCTTTAAGAAACCAACCATTCAGGCTATTACGGAACACATTGCGGACGCAATAAACCAGCGGGTCATAAACAGCGCGGATCCCGTCGACATCACCAGCGGCGCCCTCATTGCCGAAGTCACGAAGGGGTTCATCGGTAAGATCCCTGAGGAGTTCTGGAAGACAGAATGGTTGCTTAAGGGGCTGGACACCCACGCCGGTCGGAGGATTATCATAAGCGATATCGGGTCCATCAAAAAGGCGGTGAATGTCGCCCAAGCTTCCGCATCCGGTGATTGGAAAGCCAAATTGCAACTCTACCGCGTGGATGAAGAAAGTGAGAATGAAGGGTAGGTGGAGCGATAGTGGGCTTACGTTCGTCGTCAGGTCGAGCGCGGAACTTCTCGAAGCTGCATGTTCGTAGTTCGCGCGCCGGACGTCGTCGCGGGCCGCGATGCCGGCGCAGGCGACGCCGCGTCCACGATAGTCGTGCTTCAACTCAATCGTTTATGTTTTCGCCTGATCGATCGCTTGGACTTCGGCCCAGCAATCGTCGTTCTCGTACACTCGTACGCTATAGCAGCCCTTGATACGCTGAAAAAACCAAGTTGCAATTATTTCAGCGGTTGGATTCTCAAGGCCTTCCACTTCGTTTAGAAGTCGGTGATCGACCGTCCTTATAAGAGGCATGATCTCGGCGTCGATCTCAGCGAAGTCCATCACGAATCCGCGTTCATCCAACGCCCCGGATAGCACAACCTCCACGCGATAGTTGTGGCCGTGGACGTTCTTGCACTTGTGACCTTCCGGCAGAAGCGGGAGATGGTGGGCTGACTCGAAGCGATAAGTGCGGCCGATCCGAGTTAGCAGTTTGGAAGACGTCGTATTCGCAGGGCCGTCGGCTGGCGTGGTTGCTTTTAGATGATGAGGTTTGACATGTGTTGTCATGGTCAATTCCTAACCTGGTGTGTATTGAAAAACTCACGCATCTACGCGGTTCGAAGACGATGGCGGATCAAGGCGGCGTTTCGAAAACTCAACAAAACCGAGTTTCCGAAGCTTACACGCCGGGCATTCTCCACAACCGCGCCCCCACTCGTTGGTCGTTTCGATATCGCCCAAATAGCAGGTCACAGTGCGCTCGCAGATCAGATCGACAAGCGGTCTTCCGCCCAATCGCTCTGCGAGCGTCCAAGTCTGTGCCTTGTCTATCCACATTAATGGAGTTTCGAGGACGAAGCGGCTTTCCATGCCAAGGTTGAGGGCGACCTGCAGAGCCTTGATCGTGTCGTCGCGACAATCGGGATAGCCGGAAAAATCGGTTTCGCAAACGCCGGTTACGACATGCTTTAGACCGCGCCGATAGGCCACCGCAGCGGCGAAGGTGAGGAAGATGATATTGCGACCAGGCACGAAGGTATTTGGCAAGCCCGATGACGTCGTCTTAATCTCGACGTCGCGCGTCAAGCCCGTTTCGCTGATTTCACCAAGCACAGATAGATCAAGCACGCGGTCCTCTCCGAGCTTGGCTGTCCATGCTGGAAAGTGCGTTTCCAGGCCCGCGCGGAATTGAACGCGCGCATCTAGCTCAACGCGATGTCTTTGCCGATAGTCGAAACCAATGGTCTCGACGTGGTCGAACCGGTCAAGCGCCCAGGCGAGACAGGTCGCGGAATCCTGACCTCCTGAAAAAAGCACAAGCGCAGAATTGTCCGGCATTACTCGCCCTCCTTACCGAAAAAGCTACAAGCTCCTGCATCGCTGTCGCGCCTTACGGTCACACGCCATAGGTTTGGGCAGACGGTTTCGACCTTTCGCCATATCCATGCCGCCAGGTTCTCCATCGTCGCGGGTCCTAGATCGTTGATCGCGTCCAGGAAGCGATGATCGAGACCATCTCTTGCTTCTTCGAGGCTCTTGTCTAACAACGAGAGATCGATCAGCATGCCGGTGGTGGGGTCTGGAAGACCGCGCACAACGACCTCGGCGCGGTAGGAATGCCCGTGGATCCGGCGGCTGGGTTCGATTTCCACCGAACGATTGAGCGTATGAGCCGCGTCGAAGCGAAACTCCTTGCTGAGCTCATAAATCATCGGATGCTCATGTACTTGTGGGTCTGAAGAGAGAGCTTCCAGTGCGGATGCCGCAGGCAGTAGGCAATCGCATCGGCCATATTGGCGTCGCGATCGGGACCGTCCTTTGGCTGGAGGAGAAAGTGACTAAATGCGAGGCCTTCGAACGAGGCTGGATCTACGTTGGCCTGGGGGAAGACGAGCTTCAGTTCGTCTCCAGATGTCTGGACCAGTTGGGTCGCCCCCTTGGGGCTGACCGTGATCCAATCGATCGGTGGAGACACCGGAAGAGTTCCATTCGTTTCGATTGCGACCTCAAATCCTCGTTCATGAAGTGCAGCGATCAATGCATCATCGACTTGCAGGAGCGGCTCTCCCCCCGTCAGGACGACGAAACGCCGGCCACCTACCCCACCCCACATGCGTTCTACGGCATCCGCCAGGGCCCGTGGCCCATCAAAACGACCACCGCCTTCGCCGTCTACCCCGACAAAGTCGGTGTCACAAAAATTGCATGCCGCGGTCGCGCGGTCGCTTTCCCTTCCACTCCATAGGTTGCAGCCCGCGAACCGACAGAAGACGGCGGGGCGCCCGGCATGACGGCCCTCGCCCTGCAGTGAGTAGAACATCTCCTTGACCGCGAAATTCATGACTCAGGCTGCCTTGGAATTTTTGGCCAAACCGCGCTTCAGGACCTGCACGAGATAGAGCGTCAGTTGGCGCACATCAGATGGAACGTTCTGAAGTCCGTTCCACCGCCGGCGCTCACTACCGAACTCCCATTCTCCGTCGCTCCACGCTGTTTTTCCTTTCAGGAGCCGCAGGCCGCGCGAGAACTCGTCGCGAGAGACTGCTCCGGTCGTGCTGTTAAGAAAGTCCATCACATAGCCGAGTGCAATGATGCCGGTGCCATGCACGAGCCGCGATGTCTTTGGGGTCTTTCCTGTCCAGTCGTCGGCGAAGACATGCTGGACCGCGTGATAGTATTCGCTCATCATTGTAACGCCGTGATGCAGGAGCATTTGATCCTCGCCAGCGTAAAGTCGCAGCGCGCCATCACTCAACGAGTTCATGATGACCCGCTGAAGGACGGTGTCCCGGATCGATCCTTTTGGATTGGTCTGTTGCTTGATAAGGCCCTTAAGGGAAGACCCTTTCCGATAGTTGAGGGCTTCCGTCACCAACGCCGCCTGGGAGCGGTTCGACATGCGGGGAGGAAGATCGCCTACCTTAGGAAGGAGTTCGTAAACGAGCGCCTTTGGGAGAGGTCGAGTATTGTTCACGAGAATGAACTGCTTTTGAAGTTCTTCCTCCGTTTCGCACAGAAAGCCCGAGACCAGTACCTCGAAATTCCGACCACGGAGTTCCGAAAGAGCGGTGAATCGTTGCTGGCCATCGACGATCCATCCGGGCGGCCCGTTTGAGGTGTCAACGAGAAGTTCGCGGCGCCGGTCGCCAGCGCTGGTGGCTCGTTTTAATCGAGCACCGCCCATGAAGGCGATGACGATGGCGTTGGGCAGTATAGAATTTGGCTTCTCCAGATAGTCCCGGATCTCGCGGATGTGACCCGCGATCTGCGGGCGCTGGAAGCCTTGCAGGACGCCTCCGTCGTCGCGGCCAGCGCGTTCGATCCTCGCGATCCGTGCAATGTCAGCGGCCTTGGCTACGAAAGTGAAGACCGTGAGGTTCGGGCTCTGGACCGGCGCAAGTGCGTCGAAGTGAAGGATGTGCTGCTTGCTCATGCTAGTTCCTGGCGAAATTGATTCAGATGGGTGTGGAAGACATGTAGGTTATGGATTCCGCGCCGCTTATTGCGGTTCGAAGTTCGAAAGATCACCGCTTCAACGCCGGCTTCGCGGCATACCCTGCAGTTGCAGCGTTCCCACGGACGGTCAGCAAGAGTACGCGCGTAGATCGCGCGCTGACGTAAAGCCGCCTCCGAGCGACTGGTGAGCGACGGGTCAGCGTCCCAATTCAAAGCCGCCCAGTACTCCATCACCGCGTCCAGACATTCCTCCAGCTTCGCCCGCCTGGCCGCATACTTTCGTACGCCACTTAGAGCAGCGTCTTCAAGACGGCGCGCCAGTTCCTGATTGAGGCTGCCCTCGCGCGCCTTGTGCTTTAGCTTGTTATTTTCTGTAGCTTGAGGGATGCGGATCGCGGTGTAATAGGACAGATCGCCGGCCGCTGTGCGGACCCAATAATTCTTGCGTGCGTCCTTGAAGGCGCGCAGAAGCGGTGACGTCGTGTCGAAGCTCGTGACATGGTGTTCTTCGAGCGCGGACAGTTCTTCGATTTTGCCGAAGCCAAGAAGATGTAGTTTGATCCGATCGGGAAGGGCGGCACGTAACGCCGACAAAATGCGACGTATCTGCTCTATCTTGAGGGGCACCGTGCCGCCGATGGCCAAGTAGTCGTATCCCATCGCAACAAGCTTGAGAGCAGCCTTTGCCATGCTTTCCGTGGACCATCCCTGGATAACGCCCAACGGAGTGAAGCTCTTGCCGATCATTCGAGAAGCCTTACGAAATTCGTCGGCGTTGTGCAGCGTGATCTCGTAGCGCCTGCGCACATCCTCGGATACGTCTTTGAAAGATCGTCTCTGGTCGGCGTCATCGAAATCGAAGATGAGGTGATCAGGGGAGCAACCGTGCGTGAAGCCCCCATCTGCGTAGAATTCGGCAGTATCGTCGGCGTGGTATGGTGGCTCAGGCAAGTTTTTGTAGTTGAAAGCGCCACAGTCACCGATCAGGATGCTGTTAGGAAATTTCTTGAGCGGATACCGCAGGAATGTTCGTGCGCCTTCCCTGCGGAAGCGCATCATTTGTGCTTCCGAGTATTTTCCGGGATAAAGCGCGTCGCCAACGATTGCCCGCGAGACAAGAATTCCATCGTAAGGAGCGTTTTCCAGGAATTCGTGTGGATATTCGTCATCCCGATGGATGGAGCGTCCGATCCCGTTGCGGTCGGCAATAAAGTCGTATGCCGGATCGATCGTGTCGATGCTGTCGGCGAACACAAAGCGCATCACGCCACCTTCGCGAAAGCATGCATATGATCAAGTCGGACTAGGTGCCCCGACAACAATCTTATGTCCCGGCCGACATTTTGGATTTCGTTCCAGTCGCGTTGCAATTCGTGCCACCGTCCGCTGGTCCAACGGCAATGTGGAGCAAGACGTGAAAGTGCGCTGGTAGCGTGTTCATAAAGGTCAACTTCGAGAGGTGCGCGGGACATCACCCGATCCATTAGCACGCTCATGGCCTCGATACCTGCCGAATGCATGAGTCGGCTTTCGGTGGCTGGCCTACCCCAAGCTTCAAGGAACACTGTACGTACCGCGCTCCAATAGGCCTTCAAAATGCGATACATCGTATCGACATCGGCCGGCGATCCACCCGTTGCTTTATACGGCGCCAGGCACCCCAAGGCGCCATTTATACTGCTGCGAATGGCCTTGATCAGCGCGGAGTCAATCACAACCGCCGACGACGAATCTTCCGATATTCTTTTGATCAGTCCGTAGAACGGCGAGTCCCTCGAAGTTTGCAGAAGGTTCACTAGTTCGCTCGGAATCTTTCGGGACGAAAGCTCTCTGGGAAAAACTGTGTCCAGTTCGGGTAGTAACTCGTTAATCAATCTTGGATCCAGCGGCCTCGCTTTATTGACTAGAATGAATTGCTCCCTATGGACCGAAAGTTCTTCCGAAACGAAGGCCACGACGGGAACTGGGAAGCTCTTATTTTGGGCCTGCGACAGCGCAATCGAGCGTTGCTGGCCGTCGACAATCCACGCGCATTTCGACCCATCTCTGGGTAACGGAATACGCAGTGTGCCGCCTTCGCAAACCCTGACGTCGCCCTCCGGCCTTTCGCCGCGGGACTGCGTGAATCGCGCGGAGGGCGCGATCGCGAGGATGATGGCATTCGGAAAAAGCACGGGTCCTTGATCCAGGAAATCCGTGATCGCTTGGACGTGGTTCTTGATTCCTTTGCGTTGGAAGCCATGGAGGTAGCCGTCGCCATCGCGGTGGACACGGCTGATCTCAGCAATCTTGAGAAGGTCCGCGCCGGCGACGAAGAAGGCATAGACCGATTTGTCCGCCTGCTGTGTCCGAACCGCGCGAACGGCGAGTGTGGGCTCTTCGGTCTTCTTCGGGCGGGTCATGACGCCGTCCCTTTTCCAGCTGCGATGCGATATAGTCTGCCAAACCGCGACTGTTCGCAGGCGACCCCTTCGTCGTGTCGAAGCGCGACAAGCATGCGCCCCGCACCTGATTGCCTGCGCAACCGCTTCGAGATGATCGCCACAATTTCGTCGTCCGATAGCCTTGGACGGCGAACCGATTTAGGGAGTCGCAAATTTCGCAGCACCGCGCTGACGGCCGCGAAGTCGGACTCGCGGCTGTCACTGGGTCTGACGGCGATACACCGCGCGAAATGGAGCATGGCGCGTTGGGCGAAGTCGGAGCGCGTGCCGGGAAATATGACGTTCAACCGCTCGTCATAAGGAGCGATTGCCGGATGCAGTAGGGGCGGCAGGGCGCTCTCAAGCGAAGCCCCGAAAATCCTGAGACGGCCAAACATCTTTGGCGACACTGCGCTCAAGCTCTCGCCCACCATTTCCGCGTAAGGGCGCGAGAGCGCTACAAGAATGCGCCCCGAATTCCTCGCAGCGACGTCCTGCCAATCGTCCGACAGCGGTCCGGACAGCAGACGAGAGAACCAGGCGGCGGTATCGAACTCGCCGAGCACCTTGCTTGCGATGGATTCTCTGTGTCCCTCGGAAACCGTCAGGCCATAGGCAGGTATAGCGCGCACAGCAGGCAACAGTCCAAGACCCGCGGAGAGCACGTACAACTGGGCATCCGAAATCTGTGCGGCCTCGGTTGCAAGTCCGAACGCGCGGCCAGCGTAAAAACCTTTAGGTGAGATTGTGCGAGGCAGTTTCCGAGTTTTTTTCAACCACGCGGATTCGACAGCGCGTTGGGTGCCGCGCAATAGGGCGGAGGGAGTGGCGTCGCGTTTGGGTCGTACCGTTTTTCTGTTGGTACACGTCGTAATTACGGTGTCGGTAGGCATTATAGTACCGTTGCGATTTATCTGAATTCTTACACCGCGAGGCATCTTTAACTGTGTCCCAAATGGCGGCATCACTGCCGCAAGACCAACAATTGGCGTTGAGATCGAACGGCAAAACGGGTGCCTAACGCCGCAGAATCGCAAATATCACAGGCCCGATTCCCTAGCTAGGGGAAAGCAAAAAGAAATGCAAACTGCATTTTGGAGGGGGCGATATTCATCAACCGTGTTGTGTTCCGGGGTACAGTTATCGTGTGGTGGGACGCCAATCCAAGTTTGCCGGGTATAATTGCCGCGTCTCAAATCGTGCTTTGGGGGACTGTCTCAAATCTTTTCGGCGGCGGTCAGATATCGATTCCTTCGAGCGGGACCTCGTCCCCGGCGGGCTCGCGGAGGGCGAACACGCGCGCCGTCGTGCGCGCGAAGCGCCCGTGCCGGTCGAACCAGGCGACGGCGCCAGTGGCGATGTTCTCCCCGTCCGGGTATTCGTCGTGCTTCGAGACGTCGCCGGTGATGACCAGGACAAATTCTTTGCCGCGCCGGCGCACGTTCGCCGACCAGTAGTTCAGAACCGGTGCCCGCAGCAGTTCGAGCGGCGACGGCACCTCGCCGCACGTGTAGGATTCGATGTCGCGTCGGAGCTTGTCGCTGCCTCCATGGCTCGGCTTCATCAATGCCTCATCGCGCAGCTGTCGCGGGCCTCGAGCGTTCCGCGGACGATCGACTTCAGGGCGCGCATCGAGAATTTGTACGGCGCCCAGGCGCGGCCGATGTTCGCCAACTCGTCGCGCGCAAGTGGCTCGTCGCCGGCGCGGGCCTCGTCCTGGGCCGCGAGATCACGCATGACGTTCGCCGCCAACGGCGGTAGGTGCGCCAGCGTCGGATTTGGCACCCGGATGATACGGAAGCGATCGCGCAGTGGCGACGGCATCTTCTCGACCGAATTAGCGGTGGAGGCGAACGAACACGCCGACAGATCAACCTCGGCGTCCAGCGACTGATCACGATAGCGGCAGGCCGTCTCAACGTCGAGGAAGCCCAGCAAGGCGTGCGTCAGGGAGCCGTTGTGGTTCGAGGTGCCGGCCTTGTCGATTTCATCGAGGAGGATCCACGGCGATGCCGTCTGCGACTGCGCGATGGCCCGCATCGGGACGCTCGGCTCGGTGTTGCCCCACGCTTTCGACGTGCCGGCGAAGTGAGCGTCCGTCGAGGATCCGGCGTCGAACCTATACAGATAGGTCCGCAGCAAGTCCGAGACCTTGCGCACCATCCGCGACTTCCCGCTGCCTGGATCTCCGACCAGGCAGACCGGCGCTACGCGAGCCGTCTTGCCCTCGCGCAGGTCGCGCAGCAGCAAATCGACGGCGACGGTCGCATGCGGAAATTCGGCATGCAGCGCCGCCCGGCTCCTTGCAAGATCGCGCACGATCACCAGCGGCAGCGGCGCGTCGACGAGGTCTTTATATGGGCTGTGGAAGCTGTTCAGCTTCGTCGCCTTCACCTTCGGCATGACGACCAGCGTCGGCCCGCTGGCGGTGGCAGCCGGTGTCGAGCGCACGAAGGCCAGCGCCGCATTCGGCTCCGCAGGATCCGGCCAGCATTCGGCCTCCGGGTCGGCGAACCGGAAAATCGAGACCTTCGCCGTCTTGAATTCGCCCTCCGCCGCCCGCCACCAGACGCGCAGCCGCCGGCGCAGGCCGGCGTCGTCATCGGCCGGCAGGTCGGCGGCATCGAGCGCGTGCTGCAGTTGCGGCATCACGGCGTGGAAGGTCTCCGGCTTGCGCGGGTCGCAATTCAGCATCGACCACGCCAGCGCGGTCGCGCCGTCGTTCGGCGAGGCGCACGCGTACAGAAGATCGACGAGATCGCGGATCTCCTCGCGCATGGCCTTCCGGTCCGACAGCGCGTCGAGCAGCGCCTGGGCGCGCTCCGCTCCGATGACCTTCTCGGACCTCGCGTGTAGCGTTCCGAAGGCATCGTCCCAGCGGCCGCACATCAGCAAATCGAATGCGGGATGCCTTTCGGCGGCGGTGGCGGGCCTCATGCGATCACCTTTCAAGTTGTCCATTTCGGCTGGCCAGTAGCGCTTGGCGATGTCGAAGAAGTCGTCGCTGTAGGCGGTGCCGTCGTATTTTCCGATCGCCACGTCGCGCCACACGCGCAGCCGAGCGATGGCCGTCCTGGTGCTGCCATCGGTGCAAGACCGCAGCAGGCCGAAGGCGCCGTCGACGACGGCCCTGACGACCACTTCGTCGTCGCTAGGCCGCAACGCCAGCAGCTGCCACGCCAGCGACAGCACCGGATCGTCGGCGCGAACGCGGTTGGAGAACCCCATCAGGATCTTGGCGCGGTCGCCGATCGTGATCGTGCCGGCACGTTGCAATTCGGCGGCGGCGTTAAACCCGGAGCTGCGCCGCGTCTTTCGCTGCGCCTCGGCGAACGCCGACCGCCACGTCGGCCGGCTCAGCACCGCCGACAGCCAGCGGATCTTATCGTCTCGCTCGCGGGTGGACGCATCCTTGGGAATCGTGCACATCTGCTGCTCCGGAGTCGCCGTCGAATGAATGTACATTGTCCAGCACAATTAGAGCGTAATCCCCAATGATTAAGAAACCGTCAACGCCGCCGGCCCGCACGCCGCTGCCGCGGGCGCGCCCAGGCCCGAAGCCAGCGTCACCCGAGAACGCGCGCGACTTCCGCCTGATGATGCGCCTCCACCCAGACCTCATCGAGATGCTCGACATCCGCGCGCGTGAGCGCGGCGAGACCCGCACCCGGATGATCGAGCGCATCCTCGTGAGCTTTCTGAAGGCGGACCCGCGCAACCCGAAGATGGACGCCGCCGGCCGGATCCAGGCCGACGCCGAGCCGCCCGCCAGCCGCGCCGGCGATCCGATGCGCTTCGGCGCGGCATGGGCGCGGTGGGTTACCCTGAACGACATGTTGCTCGGGTTCCGCCCGCCCGACGACTGGATCGACGACGGCGCCGGCTACATCGAGTGGTCGAAGCGGGCTACCCCGGACGACCCGAACGCCGGCTGACTACGAGTCTCGTATTGTCGTTCCGCGCCGAAATTCGAGCGCTGCCTGTGCCGCAGTCATTCGCCAAATCCGAGGATGGCAGAGCGCCGGCGTCGACCTTGCCGCCCATCCAGGATTTCGGGACGCGGTGCTCAGCCGTTCCTCATGGGCGCAGCACCGTCGCAGACATTGAGTCGCCGCCCGGTCGGCAGTTGGCTTGCCCCAGCAGCGTCCGGACCAACACCTCCTGATCCTTCGGCGCAGCCGTTCGGTCGCAGATGAGCCTGCCGACCGGGCGCCGGCTGGCCCGCCCGTGGTCACTTCCTGCGGAGCCCCGGTCATCCGGCCCGGACCGTCTGATCCTTGTGCTTTGCTACCGGACCCCGTATTTGCGCTGTCTATTGTCCGTATGCGGTGCAGCTAGGAGAACAATCATGTCGACCCCTGAGACCGACCGTATCGTCGCGGCCATCGATGAGACCAGGCGGACGGAGCACTGGCGCGACCATGACGGAAGGCCACAGGCACGGGTTTTTCGTCAGCGACGCGTTGCGCCGGAGATCGTGAGGGCGCAGACCAGACTGCGCACTGCGCACTGGCGGACCGAAATGGATCGACGCGCAGCACCGGATTCCCGCGAGATCGGAATGGCGCTGGTTCATGCGCTGATCACGACGAGGCTGTCGGAGATGACGCGCAGCGACCGGGACATCCTGGCGCGGGCGCTGATGGACCTAGATGCGCGCGGCTACAACCCGGTCGAAGCGCAGCGGACGTTGCGCCGTCTGCGCAATCGCTACGTTGATAACGGTGACCGAGCCAGCGACACGGAGGACGCGCCGTTCTGAATCCTGTCAACAACTGAGTTTTATTGACCTGCGCGTGCGGGATTCAGAATCCGGCTTCCGAAGGCCGGTTGGACCCGGCTGTTTGGTGGACAACTAAGAACTATTGGCCGGATGAACGCCACGGTCCTTTTTTTGTTTTCCGGATTCCTGTGGACACGCGAAATTATTTCACCGGCCGCCAGGATCTACCGGGCGTCATGGCGCGCCAGCAGCAAGAGATGCTGCAGAAGATCCAGAAGCTCCAGCAACAGATCTGCCATCATTGGACCACCAGTCGGCGCCGCAGGGCGAGGGTGGTCGCTTGCGTAAAATGAATTACGGCTGCGAAAACGGATTTTGAGGGCAGCCTCCTGCGTAAGCAGATTTCGGCAGGCCCGCCGTGCGGCGGAAAACCCGACAAGTGGCGATCGCACTCTATCTTACACCTCACAGCACCTGCAGGCATCCTGCGAATCTGGGCCGGCACAGTCACGCGTGCGCCGTCACGCGTACGGCATTTTCAGCCTACGCCCCCCGTTACTATCCCCAAACTGTAACGCTCAATTCAGGCCTTCCGCTTCGGAGCGGTGGCGATGCCGTCCTCCGTGATGCGCAGCGAGTCCTAGCCTGTCGACGTCCACGAACGCTTCCAGCTGCGGCATCAGCAGGGCCATGACGGCTTCAAGTATCTCGTCGTCCTACGGTCCCCACGAGTGGGCGCCAACCAGTCCCTTGGAACTTGACGTGCCGGTCTCGGATGCGCCCGTGGTTGAACGTCAGCACGCCGGCGATCTTACGCGTCATCGACAGATGGCGGGCGGCCTCGAGCTTCTCCAGCAGCGTAACCTTGGTCGGCGCGAACATCACATCGTCCGGGTTCGGCGGCAGGTCAGCGGCGGCGGCCTCGCCGGCGGCGGTGATCATCCAGTTCTCGATCATCTCGACGTCGAACGGCACGTAGCCGTCCGGCACCTCGGAGAGGCGCTCGATCAGCCTGGCGTCGCGCAGTCGCTTCAGGTTGGGCCAGTTGACATGGCGGCGTGCGGCCGTCTTGGCGTTCGATGTACGGTAGCAGAGGTGGCTAAACGAGTGACGCGCGCACTCCAGCCGATCTTGTAGTGGAACGATGACCGTCGCGCAGTGCGACCAGGATCCGCTGATCGACCTTCTTGCTCATGCCGCCGCCCCGGTGTCGAGGCGCTCGAACACACCGCGGGCCGCGGCCTGGAGCCTCGGGTTCATGATATCAAGGTCGGCCATCTCGCATACCGTGTTGCTGACCACGACGTAGCGCAGGCCGCGGTCTCGACGGCCCAAGCCTTCACGCCGCCCTTGATAGCCTCGACATACGGCCAGCCGGAGCCCTTGACGCGGTTGCTCCTGCGCATCTCCGCGATGGCGGAGCATAGATTGTCGTCTTTCAGCATCGCCTTGGTCGCCGCCGGCGCCTAGCGCGGGTCGAACATCGTCATCTGCATCGTGCCTCTTAGTAGGGGATGTCGTCGGGGCCGAACGGCACCATGTTGCCGTCGGTGGTGCGCGAGAGCTTCACCGGCTTCGGCGCCGGGGGGCGCGGCGGCGGGGCCAGCGGCGAGGTGATGAGCCTGCGGCCTTCCTCATCGAACTCGACGCTCTCGG
>Ga0157378_10000567_pt1 | contig 35017 bp, 30 predicted proteins | sample M65metaG_FD_115309 | JGI IMG/M metagenome (GOLD analysis project Ga0157378, IMG submission 115309) | Miscanthus rhizosphere microbial communities from Kellogg Biological Station, Michigan, USA - M6-5 metaG | ecosystem: Host-associated > Plants > Roots > Rhizosphere > Soil | place: USA: Michigan... | reverse complement strand
GAAGCCGACGCCATGCTCAAGCTGATGGAGCTCGGTTGGGGCCGCAACGATCCGGCTTGGCGTCAGTTCTTCACCACCCAGTTCATCCCCGGCGGCACGCCGGAGCAGCACGACTGGTTCAACGAACTGCAAAGGGTCTCCACCTCGCCGGCCAACGCGGTCAAGATGCTGCGCCGCTTCGAAGAGGTGGATGTAACCCACCTGCTGCCGCAGGTGCTCTGTCCGACGCTGGTGTTGCACGCGACTCGGGACACACGCGTGCCGTTTGCCGAGGGGCGCCTGATCGCCGGCGGCATCGAGCAGGCGCGGCTCGTCCCGCTGGACAGCGCCAGTCACCTGATGATCGAGAGTGACGCCACTTGGCCGCGCTGGCGCGAGGAAGTGCGCGACTTTCTCGGCACACGCAGCGCGCCGGCGGACGCCCGCTTCGAACAATTGACGCGGCGTGAGCGCGAGCTGGTCGAGTTGGTGGCGCAGGGCCGCGACAACGCGCAGATCGCCGCCGCGATGGGGCTGACCGACAAGACGGTGCGCAACCACATTACCAGCGTGTTCGCCAAGCTCGAGGTCGAGAACCGGGCGCAGGCGATCGTGCTGGCGCGCAACGCCGGCTACGGAGGGTGATCCAGGTGACCGCGTCAGGGGGCGAGACTGCTGCGCAAGCCTATGAGCGCCTGCTCGTGCAGCCGCTGTTCGCGCCCACGGCCGCACGCGCCGCCCGGCTTGCAGCCGTCGCACGCGATGAACGGGTGATCGACATTGCATGCGGCACCGGCATCGGGCTGCGCGCCGCGGCAGCACACGCCGGTTTTCTTTCCGAGGCCACTGGCATCGACAGCGACGCCGACATGGCAGCCACGGCCCGCGAGCTGCTGGCGGCGCAGCAAGTCCCGTCCCGAGTCATGGTGGCCCGTGCCGATGCCGTGCCACTGCCCGCCGCGTCTTTCGACGTCTGTCTGTGCCTGCAAGGTTTGCAGTTCTTCGACGACCGGTTGGGTGCTCTGCGCGAAATGCGGCGGGTGCTCGCGCCGCAAGGGCGGCTCGTGATCAGCGCGTGGGCGGCAATCGAGCATGTGCCCGGGCACATGGCGGTGTACCAGGCTTTGGGTGCGCACTGCGTCGACACCGCCGCGCCGCGCCGCGGCTTTGAGCTGCTAGAGCCAAGTGCATTGCTCGAGCTGGCCGAGCATGAGTTCTCGCGGGCGACGGTTGAAGTGGAAGAACGCAGCGCGCGGTTTGCCTCATCCTTGCGTTTCGTCGAGGCTCTTTTTTCTGGCGCGCCGTACACGCGGCGCGTGATCGCGTCACTGAGCGAGACGCAACGCAGTCGCTGCATCGAGGATGCCTGCCGCCGCCTGCGGCCGTTTGAGTCGTCAGCCGGGCTGATGCTGCCGCTTCGCAGCCACATTCTGGTGGCGCACAGAGATATGGCCAGCTGACAGTCAGCCGATCGTGACCGAGGTCAAGTTCGTGACGGAGTTCGATGATGGGCGCCGGACCACCCAGCTGGGAGCGACCCAGCACCCCAGGCAAGGGATCCTCACGACATGCGACGACATCCTGTACCGAAATGCCGGCAGCCTCCCCGGCGCGCCGGCGAATGCCGTCTACAGCACTTGCGGCAATCAGATCCAGGGCATGTCGATTGGCTGGGGCGACACTTACGGCGCGCACCTGCCAGGCCAAGAGATCGATTTCACCAGCAACGCGGACGGCATTTACCAGCTCGTCATCCCGGTGGATCCGAAAACCCTGCTGATCGAGGGCACCAAGGACGACAACCGTTCATGTGTTCTGCTCGACATCCGCAAGCCGAGCACCGTGACCGTGCTCGACGCGACCGGCAGCTGCTCGACGGTAACCTCGATCACGCCGAACAGCGCGGCGGCGGGCACCACGGTGCAGGTGACCATCAAGGGTTACGGCTTCACGGCCGGCATGCCGGTCAATTTCGACAGCGGCAATGGGCCCCGACCCGTGGCAAGCAACGTACAGCTGGCCGCCGACACATCGATTGAAGACATCATCACCGCCACGGTGACTGTGCCGTTTAGGAAGATCGTTGGGAAAGATCCGGTCTGGGATCTGCACGTGGGCAACGGCGGCGTGCTGCGCAACGCCTTCACGGTGACGCGTTAGGCCTTTCGCGGCCAGATTATTGAATCAGGCCGTCCGCGTGCGCCAGCATCGACTGGGGATCTTGAGTCCCTGCAGCCCACCACAATGCCCTGCTGGACGCCCACTGCGTCCCTACCCGAGCGTAGTCACGAAGTCATCCATCTGTCGCTCGATGGCGTCTCGCTTGCTACGCGCGTTTTCAAGCCGCTCTAACTCTTCTGCAGTCGGCTGCTCATCCGAGCGACCCGCACCCAGCGCTTCTATCCTGGCCAGCACAACGGCGAAGGCGGCTTCAACCTCTCTTTTCGCCGCGTCGTGCAAGTCGCACAGCTCAGCCCACCGGCGGCTACCTTTATGGTCGAGTGGCATGGATCAGAATCTTCCTAGACTCCGACTATGCGCCCTCTTGAAGTGGAACGCAAAGTAGTGCAGGCGCGATCGTTCTCCTTCGTGCTGTCCCGGGACGAGCTTTGGCCAGCTGGACCGCGAACGCCAGAAGCCTGGACAGGTCACCGTCGGACGAAAGGCGCTCGACAACGATGGTCTTGCGTTCCACGTACCCGATCTCGCGCATGCCCTAAGGGAGACTCCATTGGTCAACGAAAGGCCGAGGAAGACGCTCTGCTGCCGCACGCCGGCTGAGGTGTTCCGCCATGCCGTTGCATCGACCGGTTGAATCCACCGTCGATAGCGGAAGTTCGGACTGTCCGCTTCTGCCGGGTTGAAGTCTTCAGATTGTCTGCGTCGGCTTGGCCGACTGCATGTGCGTGCCCAACAGTTCTTCGATCTTGAGCTTCAGCAGGCGCGTCTTCTCGTCGTTCGGAAAACCAACCCCCACTCCCTGCGTACGTCCGCCCGGCGCATTGGCTGGCGTCATCCAGGCGACCTTGCCTGCGACCGGATAACGCTGCGGGTCATCGGGCAACGACAGCAGCAAGTACACATCGTCGCCGAGTTCGTACCTGCGCACCGTGGGCACGAAGATGCCACCGTTGGCCAGGATCGGCATGTAGGCCGCATAAAGCGCGCCAACTTCGCGAAACCTAAGCTGGAGCACACTCGGCCGCGAGGCCGGGGTGGCGGGGCCGGCAATTGCGTCATGGAGTTCGTTCGCCATGCCGCCCAATGTCGGCCTTCCATGCGCCCGAAGCGATTCATCAACCGAACACCAGCGCGTTCAATAGTGAACAGACCGCTTCCCATTTTCGGGACCGCGGGCTCGCGGTTGCGCGCAGGTCCTCCTGCCGCGTTGCGTGACGTCAGCCAAGCAACCTTGCCCGCCCTTGATAGCGCTATGGACCATCGGGCAGCGTCAGCAGCAGATCACCAACCCTTGTAGTAGCGCGTCGTGGGGCCCGCCGCCAGGATCGCTGGCGCAGCGGCGAAGACCGAAGCAGAAAGGAAGATGACCACGCCAATCGAAGTCTTCGAATACGGGTGGCAGCAAATAGGCAAGGACGCGCTTGGCCATGCGGACCGAAATCGTTTGTGTCTTAGAGCCAAGTCGCCTACGGTAAAAGGTGAGATTTGCGTGATCGCTGACTTCACCGCCCTAGAGTTGCGAGCAGAGGGTCAACATTGCTATAAGAAGCTCGACACACGTTGGCAGTGCAAGAAATTTCAAAAACGTATTGCAGGGTGGTGAGAACGCGTCGATTCGCGCGCGGCGGAGCCAGTAACTAGCCAATGAGCTATGCCGCACGATGGGTGGTCGAAGCCAGCGATTTCGGGCGTCGCTGGCCGACCCGTGCACCGTCCCCAAGCGGAGGGCACACACTCGGCAGGCAGCGCTCAAGGCGATCAGGGCGCGGCGCGACCCCGCTCGCATGGGCTATGGCTTCGAAGTCCCCGCGCGCGGCGGCGGCGGGGGCGGGATCAGCACCTCGCTCGTGCCCATCTGGTTCAGCTCGGTCGAGCGACGGATCGAGTCGGTGGGCTGCGGGCTGGAGCCTGGCAGGTTGGTGGTGGCCGCAGCCGCGAACCTGAAGTCGCTCAGGTCCGGCTCGCCCCTCAAGCCCGGCTCCACGTGATAGAGCTCGGCAGTCATCAGGCGCAGCGTGTAATCGAGCTGGGCCTGCGTGACGACGCCGTTGTCGGCCACGGCAGGTTTGACCTGCCTGAATTCCTCGTTCGAGGTGACCCAGATGGTGCCATCGGGCGCCTTGAACACGCCGAACATGTGGCCGCTGTCCTTGCCGTGCTGCACATCCACGCTGCCAAGCGGCGTAAAGCCGGCGGCGGTCAGCAGGCGCGTCTGCACGAACACCTTGCTCTCGCAGTCGCCCACGTTGGCTCCGGCGCGCGAGCCGTGCGTGGAGATGTCGCTCCAGTCGTCGGGCGAACGGGCGATCAGCGGCCTGATCTTCTCGCCGTTGCCGATCGGCGGCTTGCCGGCCTTCGCCGCGTTCAGCGCGTCAGCTTGCGAGGCGAAGTCGTGCGGCACGTTACCGGCGTCCTTGTAGTAATAGCGGGGGTTCGGGTTTAGGCCGTACACCGGATCGGGCTGGCCCGCTGAGCTGTAGTGGATGATCAGGCCGCTGGTGATCTCGCTAGCCGCCTGCAGGGTCTCCTGCGGAGTGCGCGGTGCGGCGCCCTTAGGCACTTGAACGAAGTCGCGCATGTACTGCGTGACCTGCGCCTCCGTCGGAGGGTTCGACATACCGCTCTTCAGAGCGCTCAGGCGATCGATCATGATCGCGTTGGCGGCAAAGCTGTTCAGGTCGTTCAGCGGCTGAAAGCCGCGGGCGCCCCATTTCACGCCGTCGGCCAGCCTGACTCCGTGGTTGCCGTCGGCGACCACGCGCGCGCCCAGCACAATGACGGTGGCCGCCTGCCGCGGTGTCAGGCCCCAGTCGCTGGGGTTCGGCGGCAGCGGCATGCCGAGGTACCTGAACTGGTTCGCGGCCTGCTTGTAGTCGCCGGCTTTCAACGCGTCGAGCGCCGCCTGGAAGTGGCGCTTGGCGTCCTTAAGGTCATCGAGCATTTTGTCGTCCTTGATAGGCGACGAGCGGACATCGAATGCCTTGGCCGTGGCGGCGAGCTTCTCCATCTGTTGCAGGTCCATCGGCAAGCCCGGCTTGACCGCCGCCAGCTCCGTCTTGCCTTGCGAACCTGGGCCTTGCTTGTCGTCGTACAGCACCGGGCCCGCGGCAGGCCGCCGCTCGCCCGCCGGCGGTTGAAAGGGCGCGAGCATCTGGGTCGCTTCGCCCGGCAGTGCGAACGGATGCAGACCGCCAAGGCCGAGCTTGGCCAACGGGTGCTCGCCGGACGGCGCATCGATGGCTGTATCGGAGAGTGGTTGAGCCCCGGGGTCGGGGGCCCACGGGTGGGCCGGCGCCGTGATGCCGCCTGCGGCCGATGGGTTGGAGCCAATCGAGGTGGTGGTCATACTGCTCTCCCGCCAAACGCGATGGGACACACCTGGGTTGCGCGTGCGGCCGGATCGGTTCAATCGACGAGGCGTTGATTGGCAGAGCGCGTCCAGTCGGCTTATGGCCGAACGCAGCCGCTCGCGGCCGACCGCTAACGGACCCATAGCGACCAAGAAAGGTGCGGGGTTCGGCCATATTCAACCCACGCAGCACCTTGGCCGCTTCGAGCGATCCTGCGCAATGTTCGATGCCGGCATTTGCATCGCACTGCACGCCCGCGTCCTCATCCACAAGAGTCGAAGCAGCGTTCCCTTGCTTGCCCACCTTCAGGAGGACCGCAGCATACTCATCGGGCACGGCACACGGCGCCGGCTGGCTATCCAGGAAGCTGGGTGTCAACCCAGTTCAACGTCGGCGCCAGTCTAGTGTTTGAATCGTTCCGCTGGCGCCGCGCCCGGTCGCTTGATTTTGAGCCAGTCGCGTGATCGAACGCCTGGCTGGTAGACCGAGACATCGGAGCATGGGACCCCCCTACTTCGGGAACAGGAACTGCATCTGCTTCGGCGTAGGTCGAAGGAATCGTTAAACGCAAGTTGTTACCGCGTCATTCTTAAACGCGAACACCCGGTAGACAACCGCGCCGCTGCGCAAGCCATCGTAGAGCATCGTTCCGCGCAACCCGGCGAAGTGGCCGAATGCTCGCACCAGCGGACGATCGATGTTGGACGCTATCAAACTCCTCTTCGACTCGTCGTCTGCATCCAGCGCAGCCAGCACGCCGCGCGTGATGTCCCGGTCGAGGACCAGCCGCAAGCCGGTGGCCAGCAGTTCTTCATACCAGGCGTCGAGCTCGGTGCGCGAGCGGAAATCAGCGTATAGAAAATAGCCGTTCGGGCGCAATACCCGCCGTACCTCGCGCAGGAATGCACTTAGGTCTCCGTAACAGTGTGACGACTCGACATTGAGGACCGTATCGAAAGAAGCGGCCGCGAGATTGAGTCGCTCGGCATCCCCGATCTCGAAGGAAAGCCCCGGGACAGCATGTCGAGCACGGCTGAAGGCCACTGCTAGGGGCGATACGTCGATGCCCACCACTCTGCGAGGCCGAAGGTAGCGAAACACGAAAGACGCACCGCCACCGCGCCCACTGCTCAATTCCAGGACGTCTCGCCCGGTCAGATCCACTGCTCCCGCGACCAGACGATAGAGTTGGATGCAGGATCGATCCGCCTCGTCTTCCGGATGCAGCGCCAGCGGCGCCATGCCGTGCGGCGGGTGATAACCGTAGTTCATGAACGTCCATCGCCGGTCCCGGTATCGGCGGGCCAGGAACTGGTACCAGGAACGCCAGAGCAGCCGCTTCACAGGCGGCATGCGGTAGGCGATCGAGAAGGCACGCATCAGCATCGTCCGCACGGTAGCATCTTCTTTGCAGCGGATTAGTTGAGCCGTCGGGGTTGCGTTTGAACTTGCGCACCGATATTAAGTCGCTGCGCCGCCACCGACTGCTTGACTCCCCCTCGCCGACTCCCCAAACCACCACCAGCCAGTGCGCGATTCTGGAATCGTTCATGTCGGCGCTGAAAAGCACGCTTGCGCGTGCCATTCATCGAGCAGAAGCCGCGGGTTCTGACCGTTCTGGCTTAGGCTCACCGCGGTCGATGGGCGTTCGCGTGTGCTCGTGTCCAGCGACCGCAATGGGTCGAAAGCGGACAGCGGGGAAGGTCAGTGTCTCTAGACATCAGTGAAGCCGCCGTGCCCTCATGTCGCGTCGCGGCCATAGGGGCGTCTTCAATGCGAACGCTCCGCAAGCGCGGCGTTACCCCGCTCATTCAACATCTGTATGCGTTCGAGAAGTCGCTTCGGAGACTGGCACCAAAAGCGGCCAAGGTCAGTCGGAATCGGATCGATGAGCCAATGCGGAAAGCGGACGATGACGTCTGCTGGAGGTACAAGGAAGAAGTCCTTTGGCCGCGACAGGTCCTCCATTCGCACAAGGAGATCGAAGTCCACGCTTCGGCTGATCCGCTCGACGCGAATCCGCCACACTCGGCCGACCTCGCCGCACGTTGGCCACAGAAGCCGAAGCCGGATCCGCAGTTTCTTGAAGTCCAAAACATTCAGCCGCCCATCAAATGCCACCAAGTGACCGACTTCCCTGAGCTTCGCCGCGAGCGCGACCCCAATTCACGCCCATTCGCTTTGCGAAGCTTCATCCGCTCGAAGACAGCCTTGCGCAGTGCGGTCGAATCCCGCCCGGCTTGCTCTAGGGATTCCGTCCAAGGTCCAAGACGACGACGTAGCGTGTGCCGGCTCGGAAGGGCCCTGGGCGCGCAAATCACGAGTGGTGAGCAGTGGGCTTCTTTGGAGCGCCTTGCTCAGGTTCGCCACGACCTGTTCGTCGGTCTGCCTTTTGCTGATCTCGAGCGCGGTCCGACGCTGTATCTGAGCCCATGTGTCGTCGTCGATCAGGCGCGGGATGCAGCCGTCTCGGCGAGAAGGGCTGCAAGTGATGAGGTTGTTGGCATGCTTGCCGCGTCCCCACACGAAGTTGCCAATCAGAGCTTCATTTCTGACCAGCGTTGCAAGGCTGCGGCCCGTCATGCGCCGCCCCTGATGATCACGCCACCCCTGCGCCGTTCCAATTCTGGCGATGTCGTTGAAGCTCAGGCGCGTGCGCGTATACAGGTGGCAGATCCGTTTGACCAGCTCGATCTCTTCTTGAGCTGCCTGCACCCACTCGACCCGATCGGTGGGGGCGATTTTTCGCTGCCCGTTGTCAAGGATCACCCGCCGCTGCCCGTTCGCGGAGACTGAACACCTCCGATACCCCAGGGGCGGCAGCGGTCCGATCTGAAAGCCGCGGGAGACGACCTGGTGCTGGCCAGCCCAGGACTTGTTGGCGAGGTCACGGCTGTACTCGGCTGCCATCGCTCGCTTCATGCTCTTGAGCATGGCGGTGATGGGGTTGACCTCGGCACCGAACATCTCAGCCACATAGACGACCTCGACTCCGTGCAGTCTGCAGTGGTACTCGTGGTATGCCGCCGCGTCGGTGTCCTGGAATCGTCCCCACCTGCTCACGTCGTACACCAGCACGGTGGTGAACGAATGAGACTCCGTAACGTCGTGCAGCAGTCTCAGTAACCCGGGCCGATTCTTCAGGTGAACTCCGCTGCGCCCCTCGTCTTCGTAGGTCGCTACGACGTGCATCCCGCGCGCATCTGCGTATGCAGCGATGACCTCCTTCTGCACCACGGGTGAGAGATCCCTGCTTGTCGGTCGACATGCGGATGTATTGAGCGGCGAGGCGTGCGGTCATGGCAATCTCCGAGGGGAAGATTGCCACTAGGCTCCAGAGGTGCATGCCGGTCAATATCACAGCACCGTCGCTAGCGTGAGCCCGGCCAGACTCGCAACGCGCCTGGCGGCAACGGCAAGTCGGCTTACTGGCTGTCCACGACCAAGTACGACCTGGTGCTCAATGGGAAAACAGCGAAAGCGCTCGGGCTGATGGTTCCGCAATCGCTGCGCGTACAGGCAGATCGGATCGTCGAGTAGTGGGTTGCCGAGGACGTGCGGTGGCTTAGAAGTGACTTCCTGCAAGGGCCGGGGCACCTTGCCGCTGCGCGCGCGAGTTGGCAATGGAACTCGGCGCTTGAGGTCTAACCCTTCTTCAAGTCGGTTATCGGCGTGGACTGCAGGTCAACGGCCATGGGCGATCCCCGTGCGGAAGACCCTAGCTAGGGGCAACCGCATACACCGTATCCGCCGGAAAGCTGCGCTCCGTAGGTTCGCATGTGGTGCGCGACCAGCGCCCACACCTTCAGGAACCCTCAGCGTTTGCACGAGGGGAGAACCGACTCGACTCTCTACTGAGGCAGCCATGTCAGGACCCACCACCATCAGCACATCGACGTGTTCGTCACCGGCGTACGACGCCCAGGATCTCGACTGTGATACCACCGAGGGAACGTGCCTGGGCAGCGGCACGCCACCGGCGGGCGTGCCGCCGGGCAGCGACTACACGACCGCCCACTACGGCGAGACGAGCCTGGAGGACGTCGCAAGGCGCGTCGGCGTCGATCCGCGCTTCCTGCAAGAGGTCAATCCGCAGATCAAGTTTCCGCGTGCGCTGAACGCCGGAGATGCGGTCATCCTGCCGTCATGCACGAAGACCGCGGGGAAGGCCCCCACCGGGCCCTCGGTGAGCATCACGCCGGCCGGCATCAATACCTCCACCTACGTGTCTCCGCCGAGGCACGTGATCGTGCGCGCCGCGGATGACGGTAAGGCCGTGCGGGCTGCCAATGCCATGTCCAAAGGCATGTCCGCGCCTGTCGTCAAGCTGGAGCCCGGCGCACTTCGGGGCGTGCGCGAGGTCACCCTGGTCACACATGGCACCGCCAAGGCTGGCGGGCTCGTGGAGATCAACGGCAAGCTGGTGACCCCAGAGGCGGCGGCGCAGGAAATGGTGCGTGCCGGATGGGACGGTGGCAAGGTGCGCCTTGCCGCGTGCCAGGGTGAGGTGGTCTATCAGGGCGCGGAAACGGTCGCGCAGCGCATGGCCAACGAACTCACGCGACTGGGCTCAGAGTCGGTGATCGCCGGCCCGAAAGGGAACGTCGGAGCCTCGCTCAAAGTGTCCGGCGGGTTGCCCACCGTACTTGAACTCGACTCGAACCTGGTAAAGACGGGCAACGCCTTCCCGCGTGGCAGTGGCTGGGGCTACGTCGTCGCCGAGGACACCGTCATCGCTGGCTCCTCGCCCGTCGCGGTGCCACGTACGCCGCCATCGCCGGTCCTGTCCGGTGCGGCCGGCGTCGCATCGAAGGTGACGGGCGTTCTAGGCGCAGTAGGAATGATCAAGATAGCGTGGGATTGGGCCAAGATGATGGAATTCGGCGACTCGCTGCGCTCGGGCCAGTACTTCCAGGACTTCTGGATGCAAGTCAGCGCGTTGCCTGACGGTGCGCAGGTCGAGATGGACGGCGAGATAGGTACGGTCGACATGAGCAACGGAATCGCGATCCACTTCAAGAACGCCGACAACGACTGGACGATGAAGATGGTCTCCGACGGCAAGGGCGGACTCGGGATGCACATCACCGGCACCGACCACGGCACGATGATCGACTATCACATCGATCGCAGCGGCGTGCGCGGCGGCAAGGTCAACTGCGGCATAGAGGATAACTGCGCATGAATTGATGCGACTGACACAGCGATCACGAGGGACGCGTGTGTTGAGCGAGCTGGCGAGGGCCGGCTTAGCGAGGAACTGGAACCGCTATACCGATCCGCGTGGTGCGCCGACTGCTATTAGAGGTAAGCGGCGGTCTCCGCGTCTGGCCGAAAGGCATGCGATGTGACTGCTGATTGGCGGAAGCGTCAACCGCCGAGTCAATCTATCAGCAGCTTCAAGCCAGATTCATTCGGCTGAATCGTCGCCTCGGACTCTGCCCTCTGCCGGAAAAGTCCGTCGGTCTCTCCGTCGGCTCGAAGCCATTCCTGTGCGCCATGACGGATCCGGCGAATCGGTCGATCCAAATGCCCAGGACTTACGAAGTGGATCCGCCAGACGGTGCGTTCGGACTTGGCTTTCAGGTTCGCCTAAATCGTCTTCGTCGACGGCAAGTCGTCAGCGGGCGTGGCACCAACGCGCTCGGCGAGAATGCCGGCTGACTCCTTGGGCAGCCGCGAAGGTTGACCTCGATTCTTTACGCGGAACAGAGCTCACATGTCTCAGCCATCTGCATCGTACCTTCTTGCCGGCCAAGCCTCAGAGTTGGAGCGACTGCAACTGCAGTCGCGAGTCTGGGAGCCCTCGGCGAGCGCCGTTCTCGCGCAACTTCCGAGCGCCATCGGCCGCCGTGCCCTCGATGTCGGTTGCGGGGTGATGGGTTGGTTGCGTGTACTCAGCAACTGGGTCGGACCCGCCGGAGCCGTAGTTGGGTCTGATATCGATGAGAAGATGCTCTCCGGTGCCGAACAGTTTTGCCGCGGCAAACGTTTGGCAAACGTCACACTCGTTCGTGACGACCTCTTCGCCAGTCAACTGGCGCCTCGTTCATTTGACCTGGTCCATGCGCGGTTCCAAATTGCCCCGCTTGGTCGCGCCGCGGAGCAGATGGCGATGTACACGCGCATGCTTCGTCCTGGTGGGACGCTGGTGTTGGAGGACCCCGACATGGCGTCCTGGCGCGTCAATCCAGACGCGCCGGCAGTGCAGCGCTTGATCGAGTTGATTGAGGAAGGCTTCCGTTCAGCTGGGGGCAACTTCAATGCCGGCCGCCAACTACCGAGCTTGCTGCGAGATTCTGGCATCGAGCCACGAATGGCCGCTCACGTGGTGGCTCTGGAGCCCGGGCATGGCTATCTTCGGTTGCCAATCCAGTTCGCGACATCCCTCCGACCGCGCCTCGAGAAAGTCACCACACCACAGGAGCTCGACGATTTGATCGGGCGAGCCGATGCAGAGATCGCTCGGCCCGGCACCTGGGGAACGACCTTCACATTGGTTCAGGCAGTTGGCACGCTGCCACCGTGATGTCTAGCCGATCTCGTCGCATGCCCGTTTGTGATCAGGACCAACTGCGCGCTTGGCCGGCAGCATGGGGTTCCTAGTCTTCTCAGACAGTTGACCTCAGCTGCCCCGAGTCTCGCATCGAGAGGCAGCTTCCCGGCGGGGTTGCACACTTACGCTGTCGCCATCAGCGCTTTGAGAAGCAGCCTGACGGCGGCAGCATCACATACCGGCCGATTGCGGACCCCGCTGACCTGCACGTGTCTTCATGGCAGAGCCCACTGGGAGCGGCATTGCGAGACCGGTCGGATGCACCTACCGCGACGCGCCGACCACCAGCAATTCACAGGGTCCCTCAAACCCGTCGCGCGTTTCAAAGCGCCTGAGCGCCTCCTCGATCTCATGCCAGACAGCGGCCCGGAAATCTTCAGTCGCTGCGGACAGCATCTGATGCAAGGCGCCGAAGGACTCCCGCTCGAAACGAACGCACTCGGCCGCTGAGGGCAGGCGAACAGGCGCCTCTATGGCGTCCACGCTCACGTCGTGAAAGCCCGCCTTTGTCAGGCTGTCCTCCAGTGCGCCCGGTGAGCCGAGGCTGAAGGGGCCCGGCTGGCCGGGTGCCGGCGGCGGAAGGTTGGCGCGCGCACGGATGATGCGCACGGGAATCGAGAAGAATTCGTTGCGCTCCGCTGTCGAGTAGACGATAGCGGCGATACGTCCGCCCGGGCGCAGCACGTGGTGCATGCCCGACAGAGCGCGATGCTGGTCGGGAAAGTAGATGAGCCCAAGACGCGAGATGACGGCGTCGAATGAGCCCTTATCGAGCGTGTCCACGTTCTCCCCATCGAGTTCGCGCGTGTCGATCGCCAGGCCAGCTCGCGCCGCTGCCTGCGCCGCGAAGGCAAGGATCGCCGGCGCGATGTCGGTGGCCACCACGCGACCTGTGGCGCCGGTTCGCTTGGCCGCTGCCAAGCTCTGCCCGCCGGCACCGGCAGCGACGTCGAGCACGCGGCTGCCACTACGCACGCCCGCGGAATCGAGCATGCGTTGCGTCGCGGCTCCCAGCCAGTCCTCGAGCAACGAACTCCAGCGGTGCCAAGCTTCGGCGGCCGCTTGCCACTGGTCGCGCGTGCTGGTCTTGTACAGAATCGGGTCGAACTTGTTCATGCGATCACTCCTGTCGGTGAAAGGGAATTCCGTCGCCCGCCGATTCGACTACAAGCGGACGTGGCCGACCGCCTCGCACCATGCGGTGGCCGCAAAGGCGTCGGGTCGCTGCGCCCAGGCATCGAACTCGGCCAGGGTCGCATCCACATGGGTTCGGTCCACCCATGCTTGCGCCAGCGCCGTGCGAGCCAAGCCCACCCACTGCGCCTTCAGAAATGCGGCATGGCGCTGAACCGTCTCGGACGTCCCGGCGCTGTCGATGGAAGCACGGGCTGCGACGTCGACAAAGCCGGCGTCAAGCAACATTCTTCTCTGTCGCCGGCCCAGGAATGGATCGCCGCCGTTGTGCTGCCTGACCCGCACCCGCAGCTCGAGCCAGTGCTGCAACAGGGGCGTCAGCGGTGCGTAGAGCACCGCGCCGAAATCAGGGTCGCGAATCCCGATGATGCCGCCGGGCCGAAGCACGCGGCGCATTTGCGCCAGCGCGCACTTTGGCTCAGCCAGATGCATCAGGACGCCATTGCCGAATGCAGCGTCGAAGGATCCGTCCGCAAATGGCAAATCATAGAGATCGGCCACCTCGAAACGAAGGTTCGTCTGCCCGCGCGACGCTGCCAACGAACGTGCCCGCTCGATCAGAGAGGCCTGGGCGTCGATGCCGATCACAGCGCCAGCAGCCACGATCTGCGCGAGTCCCATGGTGATCGTGCCGGGGCCGCACCCCACGTCGAGCACGCTCATTCCAGGCCGCAGGTGTCGCGTGAAGAACGCTGCGTCGCTTGCGGCCGTGCGGGTGGCCAATTCGGCCTCGAATGCCAGATTGGCCTGTTGGCTGTAAACCTCCGATTCACTCGCCACGGATGCCAGCCTCGCGCACGATATGCCGCCAGCGAAGCAGTCGCTGCGAATCAGATCAGCGAACGCATCGGGGCCAGTCTGAACGTCGGGATAGAGGCCAAGCTGCTCCAGGCGCGCCCTGACCTGCGGCAACGTGACGATGCGTGCCAGTTCGCGCGCAAGCTCGGCCAACACGTCCGGCGATGTCCCCGCCGGGGCCACAACGCCATACCACTCGTTCAGTTCGCAACCCGCGATGCCAAGCTCGGTGATTGTCGGCAGGCCCGGAAGCGCGGGCAGCCGACGAGTGCCGGCAGTACCGAGCGCGCGCAGCTTTCCCGACCTTATGAGCGGCAGCGCGGTGGCGACACCGGCGAATGCGAAATGAACCTGCTCACCCATCAGAGCGGCCAAGGCCGCCGGGATTCCCTTGAATGGCACATGCTGAACATCGATGCCAGCGCGATGCCTGAACAGTGCACCGATCAGATGCGACGGCGTGCCGTTGCCTGCCGATGCATAGTTGAGGCTGCCCGGCCTGGCGCGAGCGAGCGCGAGCAAATCATCCATCGAAGCCAACGGCGACGAAGCGCGAACGACGAGGACGTTCGCGGTCCAGACAAGCTGGGTCACCGGCGCTAGATCACGCGCCGTGTCGTAGGGCATCTTGGCCACCAGGCTCGGTGCGACGGCCAGCGGCAGGCCCGCGACGGCCAACGTGTGGCCGTCGGGCACCGCCTTCGCGACGGCGCCGTATGCCAATGTGCCGATGGCGCCTGGGCGATTGTCCACGATCACGGGTTGGCCCCCTTCGGTCTGCGGCTCTCCGATGATTCGGGCCAGCGCATCGGGAGGCGATCCCGCGGCGCCCGGAACGATCAACCGAATCGACTGGCTGGGATGGCTCGCCGTCGGCCGCGCTGCCATGGCTGTGAACGCGAGCGCCATCCCGACCATCCAGCTGACGAACCCGATTCGCATGAGACGAGTGGATCACCTGCAACGGTGCGGCGTAAGATGCCGGTCACTCCATGCTGATAGCCAGAAAGCTATCACCGTGCGCCTCACGCAGATTCGGGACTTCGTGGCCGTTGTCGAATGCGGGAGCATGCGTGCGGCGGCACGCCAGCTCGGCGTATCGCAGCCGACCGTCACCAAGAGTGTGCGCAGCCTCGAGTCCGAGCTGCACGTGCAACTGCTGGCGCGCAATTCCCAGGGCATCGTGCCCACGGCATCAGGACGCGCCTTCTTCGCGCGCGCCCGAGTCGCGCATTCCGAGTTGCGCAAGGCTGAGGAGGAAGCCGCCCAGATCGGCGCGCCGGGCGGCGGGTCGGTGGCCTTCGGCGTCGGCAACATCGCCGCGGCCTTGATCGTTCCTGAGGCGGTTGCGCGATTTCGCCGCCAGTTCCCTCGCGCCGGCATTCGCATCGTCGAAGGGCTGGCGCACTTGCTGCTTTCCTCGGTACGCGACGAATCTCTCGACTTCGTGATGGGCATGCGGCACGCCGGCGCGCTCGACCGTTCGCTTCGGTTTCGCCCGTTGTATCGGAGCGAGTTGGTGGTTGCCGCTCGCAAGGGACACCCGATGCGTCACGCGCGCTCGCTAACTCAACTCGCGACCTGCGAATGGCTCAGCACTTCGACGCTTGGCCTGGCGGGAGGCCCTATTGAGCGTTTGTTCGCATCGCAGGGTTTACCGCCGCCGCGTCCGGTGATCGTGTGCGAGTACTACAACACCGTCGTGGCCTTGCTGGCCAAGTCCGACATGATCGGGTTGATGCAACGCCGGGCGCTCAAAGAGGGGCCGGCTCGCGAGTCTCTGCAGGAGCTCAGCCTTGTTGAGGCCATACCGGCAGTCACAGCGGGCATCTACACCCGCGCCGGCACCCCGCTGTCGCGCGCCGCATCCGCAATGGCGAAAGCCGCGTCGGCCGTGGCGCGAGATCTTGCCATTCCGAAGTGAGACGCCGATTAGACCGGGATTGCGGTCCGCGACCTACAGATCACCGTAGCCGCACGGCCGAGTCAAGAGTCAGCATCTGGCCGGTTGCGGACCGAAGGGAACGACTGTTGTCGACCCTCCAGCGACACTCACCGGGCGTGCACGATGACCCGAAAGGCGACCGTCGCATAGCACGCTCTGCGCGGATGCCTAACGTTTGACCTCAGCCGCCTGCGGAGGCTGGCGCAGCCAGCCTCCGCAGGTCGGCTGCAGCGGGTTAGACGGCATTCATTGCCTGCGCGCGCTCAGTTGCGCTCAGTATTCGCGGGGCTACCACCGGCGTGCCTAGGGCCTCGACAAAGAACGGACTTTGCTTGTAGCTTCCATCCAGGCGCGCCCGGGCGACGGACGCGAAGATACGCGCAACGGAAGTGAGCGCGGTGAATGCGCTGGCTGCCACAGGCGCTTTGGCATGCTTTGTGTTGACCGGCATGCTCGTATGGCCAAACGCTGCGTCAAGCGAGCGTTGCGATGGGCCTAAGCAGGTGTGGACCAGACCGACGTACGAGAGCTTCGGGCTTCGCGCTGTGTTGGCGATTGGGGTATCACAGCACCTCGCGTACCAGCGCAGAAGCCCGCGGTCGCTCAGCGACAGACACGCTAGAGAGTCGGTGCCCTTGATGAGCCGGACGTATTGCTGCAACGTGGCCACTATGTCGGTACCACCGATGTCATCCAGGATGGCCTCGGGATGACCCAACGCATGGGCGTATGCCTGACAGTGGCGACAGTAACAGGTAGCCCGAGTGACTCTCGCCGTTTGAGCGACAGTGCCGGTGAGGTGTCCACACCTGCACTGAAGAGGGTGATCCGTGGAAGCCATGGCCAAGATTCGCCGCGTGAAGTCTATGCCGTCTAACGTTTGAGTTCACCGGAATTCGGAAGACGCCGAAGGCGGCTGTTGCATTTCCGATGCAGCGAAGGGTTGGCCCTCACGTCAGCGTGGCCCGAGCAGGAAGGGAACTCCATTGCGCACGGGGCGCCGGCACAAATTGCCGGTGTGTAATCCGCCAGCAACAGGATGGCAGCCACCTCCTTGGTGACGAGAGCATCGGGTGACGTTACGACAAACGCGGCTGTCGCACGACCAGTGAAGGCGGGCAGGCTTCCGCTTGCCCGGTGAGGCCCTACGGCGCCCACTTTGCAGGGCCGTCCTTGAGGGCCGCAGCTTGACGATCTCGTCTTCGAAATCGCTGAGCTAGACGTCTGTATTCACGACTCAGTTCAGCCTTCACGCTGTGATTTCAGCCGCTGTTTGATCCACCAATCGCAGTCGGGCGGCGAAGCCCACAACTTGAGCAGGTAAACACGCTCAGCTTCGAACCTATGCTGCAGGCGTTGGCGGTCAGCCTCGCAGTTCCCGATCACCTTGAGCTGCACCATCCGAGCCGCATCGTTGGCGTCGATCCGCCGCTGCATCGCTGGCAGTCGTTGACGTCCCTTGGAGACCCCCTCTTCCTCGTCCAGCAACTGGCGTTCAACTCTGAGCTCGTCCACTCGAGCCTGAGCGGCGGCACATGTCTGAAGCACAGGCGACAGGCGGGCCTGCCACAACCTGTCGTGCGCCGCCTGATTGGGGTAGAGGATCAGCAGTTGCGCGTCGGCATCACACACGGACTCGGCAAACTGCGCTAGCGCGGGCGCCATGCTCACCGTCCCAAGCACAGCAGCCAGGATCAGTTGAAATGCGCGCACGGCTGCTCTCCTTCTCCTTGCACGCATTGGAGCAAACAGGTCGCGTGGTGAAACAGGGGCGAAGTCCACGGATGAGCTGAGTATCCAATAGCCTCGGCTCGTCAGCGCCAGCGGCGTTGGCGGTGGTGACATGGGACAGAATCGCGCTCACAGGGCCCGCGAGTATTTAGCGGGTGCACCACCGACACTGCTGATGCGCGGCAGCGGGGCGCGTTTGACCCTAAAGCATCTTGTCGAGGGTGGGCAACAGCAACTGTAGGTAGGGCGTCGAATGGACGTACCAATCTCTGACAGCCCTCGGGTCGACGCCCACAGCACGAGCCTCGCGAAGCTCATCGTCGTAGCTCCGCAGCAGCTGCGCGCGTTGCGCGGCCTTGCCATACCAGGCAACCGCCAGTTGGAGTCGTCCGATGCCGTAGTTCATCACTGCGAGTGACTTCTTCCCATAGGCGATCGCGTCGTCAAACAGCGTGGCAAACGTGAACTGCCGGCTGATCTCGCCCAACGTCCAGGCGTCGTCAGGGTGCCTTGCCGCATCTGCACGCGCCGCGAACTCCCGCATTCGTCCCCCGTTGTTGGGAGCACCCCAGACGTCGAGCAGCTTGAGGGTCGCATAGCAGAAGGCTCGCTTCTGCTCCGAGTCTCGGCCAGGGCCACGATCGTAGAACGCATCCCAGATCTTCAGCGCCTGCTGGGTTTGCTTTCGCTCGCGATAGTAGTCGGCCATTTGCAGGTTGAGCCACAGGTCGTTCGGGTCCAACTTGAGACCTCGGTTCGCCGTTGCGACGAACTCCTCGCTTCTCCTCGCCTTCAGCAAGAGCATCGTCTTCATCGAGATGGCGCGGACGTTCGATGGTTCCATTGCCAAAGCCCGATCGACCAGGTACTCACTCAGCTCAAGCGTCCCGGGGGCGAACTTCTCAGAGACGATGTGGCCACCCTGGTAAGTCAAGAACGATGCCTCCATATACGCTGCGGCGGGCACCACCTTCTTCAGCATGACAGGCTGAAGCAATTCGGCCGCTCGCGCCAAATGGCCCGGTTGCCCGTAGTAGTTGTCGTTGAGGTCGCGTGCCATCGCTATCCGCTGTGCGTCAGATAGGGGGCCAGCATGGCTACTGGCCAATGGGGTCAGTGCGATCCAAAGAACTGTCTGTCGTCGATCCATTTCAGCGCGGTCCTCCTAGCCCGCGGGTCGCAAGTATCCAGATTGAAAATCACCGGATCCCCTGCTACAGCGCAGCGAGATGTGGCGACGCGGCAATAGCGCACACTCAATGGACCGCGAGCGGTGTCAGACCCACGAGTTCGCTTCGACGCGGCCGGTAGGAGCGGGCCGGTTAGCGGCTTCGTTTGTTGCGCGGCTCGAGCGCGCTGCCTCGAGCGACTGGCGCGTCTGTTTCGGTTGGCGCTACGGCATGCTGTGGACACCGGACACAAAGGCGAGCCAGCATCCCCTCGCCTGGTGAGGCCCATACGGTGCCCAGCAAGGGATCCCTTCAGGTCTCCACACCCCAGGTGACTGGATCAACACAACGGGTGCCCACTCGAGCTCATCGTCCGCGCCAGGCTCGCGCTCATAGAACGCGCCACCCCAAGTGGGCATTGCCGTGACGCGACTGCCCCAAGGCCGTTTGTACAAGCCGTGTAAGCCCGACGAGTCGACGCCGTCCGACCAGCGGCACTACCAGCAGGGGTGATCCGGCGCGAAGCAATGGTTGCCGTGCTTGGTCGCCAACCAGCTCATTGAACAATGTCTGCTATCGACCCTTTGGCGACTCTCGGGCCGAGGCAAAGCGGACGCCCAACGGGAGCTCACTTAGAGGCCTACGTTGAAGCTTAGCCGGCGGCGTTGGCTGGCGAACCCGCTGTGGCAGGTCGGATGGGGATCAAGGGATAGGCCTCGCTGGTGGCTTGACCAGCGCGGTTGCATCCCGCTGCAACCATTCGCCCAATGGGTCAGGCCACGTTCACGAGTTGGTTCACCAGCGCCTTGATCATGCGTGGCAGGTCGTAGGGGAAGCGCGCCGTAATCAGGTTGCCGTCGACCACGCAGGGTTCGTCGACCACGACGGCCCCGGCGTTCTCGAGATCGATCTGGATGTTCCAGACGGCTGTCGCCTTTTTTCCGCGCAGCATCCGCGCGCTAACCATCACCCAGGGCCCATGGCAGATGCCGCAAGTCGGCTTGCCAGCTGCATGCATGTCGCGCGTGAAGTCCTGGGCGTGCTTGTCGGCGCGCAGGAAGTCCGGATTCCAGCACCCCCCGGGCAAGATCACGGCGTCGTAGTCGGCGACCTTGGCACTATCCAGATAGGTGTCGATCTTCAGCCAGCCGGCGTTCTCCATCAGGCGGATGGCTAGCACATGTGTCTCGGCGATGGGCGGGAAGCGCAGGCCCATGCTTTCCGGGAACGGGCCGATCCTGGGCGCGACGATGTGCACCGTGGCGCCGTGTTCACGCAACCAGCGCATGGAGCCGAGGATCTCGACTTCCTCCACGCCATTTGTGCAGCAAATTGCAATGCGCTTGCCTTTCAGCAGGTATGGATTGGACGGTGGATCGAACAGGAAGTGGTTGAGCTCGCGATTCAACTCGCCGTCGGCCATGGCTAGAAGCTCGGTCGAGATCGACGGCACCGGCGAAGCGGACATGAACTGCTGCATGCGCGCGAGCGCTGCGTGCTGCGCGGGTGTCGGATAGACAGTCTGGTTCATCTTCAGTCCCTTTCATTGCCGAGGTAACGAGCGTCCCATGAATCGGTGCCGCTGGATAGAGTCGCCAGCCCCCGCATTGTCAGTCACGCCTCGCCGTGGCGACCGCACGGCCGACACCGCTGAGTCAACCACGCCGCAATTCCAGCCGCTGCAAGAACGCGGTCGCGGCTTGCGGGTTGATGCAATTCGGCGGCACCTCACCGCGCAGCAGGTGCGTAACCGCCAGCACAGCGGCATGCCCCATACGCTGCATGCTGTCCTCGGTGATGCCTGCCACATGGGGGGTGATCAGCACGTGCTCCATCCCCCAGTACGGGTGATCGTCACGCAGCGGAATGGCGTCGAACACATCGAGCGCCGCACCGGCGAGCCGGCGCGACTGCAGGGCCTCGATCAGGGCCGGCTCCGCCACGACAGCACCACGCGCCACATTGACGAGACAGGCGCCGCGTTTCATGAGCGCCAGCTCCGGGGCGCCGATCAGGCCCCGGGTCTCGTCGGTCAGCGGGCACGCCAACACCACGAAATCGCTTTGCGCAAGCAGCTCGGCCAACGGCACGCGCAGTGCGAGGCGCTCGCCGGTGAGCCACGTGGACCGCGTGTGTGCGAGCACGGTCATCGACAGGCCCGCGCCACACAGGTGTGCGATCGCCCGGCCGACGTGGCCGAAGCCGACCAGTCCGAGCGTGCGTCCGGCCAGCTCAAACCCAGCATCGGCGAGGGCACGCGCCCTCGCCCAGCCGGCACTGCGTTCGCGCAAGCGCAGCGTCATCGGCGCGCTGAGGCGCGCCAGTTGCAACATGCTGCGCAACACGTGCTCGGCCACAGTGTTCGCATTCACGCCGGGTAGGTTGGCAACCAGCACGCCACGGGCCGTGGCCGCGGCGATCGGGATCATGTCGACGCCGGCGCCGTGGCGCACCGCGCCGATCAGGCTCGCGGCCGCGTCGAAGATGTCGTCGGGTAACTGCGCGCGCACGATCACCACCTCGCAGCCGATGGCGAGCGCTCGCAGCGTGGCGGGCGCGGCGTTCGGCGCGACGATGATTTCCCCCTGCTCCGCCAACCGCGCCTGCGCCTGCGGATGAATAGACTGGGTGAGCAGGATGCGCGGCACGCTCAAGATCGGCTGCTGCGGCTGGCCGGCTTCGCCGTGGCGCGCTTGGGGGCCGGCGCACGACGCCGCGCCAGCGGTGGCCCTTCGGAAAAGAACATCCGGAAGTAGGCGTCAACGCCTTTCAAGTGGCGGCGCAGAATCTGCTGGCCCAAAACCGCATCCTGCGCCTCGATCGCGCTGTACAACTGCAGGTGCTGGGCGTGCGAACGTTTGCTCTGCCGCGGTGCGTCGAAATAGATCTCGCGCCGCTTGCGCGACATACGATAGAAGACGTTGATGAAGCGCAGCAGTACATCGTTTTTGGTGGCCGCGACGATGGCCTTGTGGAACTGCGCGTCTAGCTCGGCCAGGGTCTCGCCACGAGAAATCGCGGCCGCGCTGTCGCATAGGATCTGCTGCAGGTCCTTCAGGTCGGACTGGGTGCGGCGCAGGCACGCCAGGCGCATGGCTTCGTTTTCAAGCACGCTGCGTAGCTCGACCGATTGGGCAACCTCGGCCGCCGACAACGGCGTGTTGGTCTCGGCAAAGAGCACCATCGCCTCGATGCTGCGCTCGGCCCCGTAGGGTTGCAGGTACACGCCCGACTTGGGCCGGCTCTCGACGATGCGCAGAGTGTCGAGCCGGATCAGCGACTCGCGCACCGCACTGCGGCTCATGCCGAAGAGCGCCGCGAGGTCTCGCTCCGAGGGCAGCTTGTCACCGGGCATGAAGCCGCGCTCGCGGATCAGCTCGAGCAGCTTGGAGGTTTGCTCAAGACCTTCCACGATTTACCCGGCCTTTCGGTGGCGTCTGACGAAGTCATCGCGAATCGTGATGCCCAGGCCAGGCCGGTCTGGGATCGCGAGCATGCCGCCTTCGACCGTGAAGCTCTCTTCGATCAGCTCGTGGATCATCGGATTGGCGCCCAGCGAAAACTCGAGGATGTGGGTCGCAGGCGTTGCTGCCGCCAGATGCAGACCGGCGGCAAACGCCGGCGCGCCGGCCCACAGGTGCGGCGCCAGACGCAGGTTCGCCGCGCTGGCGAGCGCGGCGATGCGCATTGTCTCGGTGATGCCGCCGCAAATGCCGAGGTCGGGTTGCAGTATGTCTGCTGCACGCAATTCGATCAGGTCGCGAAAGTCGAAGCGCGTGCACTCGCTCTCGCCGCTGGCGATCGGGATGTGGGTGCTGGCGCGCACCTCGGCCAGCCCGCGCTTGTCGTCGGCTGTCACGGGTTCCTCGAACCACGCGAGATGGCAGTCGCGCACCAGATGGCAGAACAGCCTGGCCTCCGATACCGTGTAGGTGCCGTGCGCGTCCACCATCAGATCGATGCCGGGCCCGAGCGCCTCGCGCGCGGCGATCACGCGCTCGGCCGACGCCGTGGGCGAGCCGTCGAACACGCCGATGCGCATCTTCACAGCGTTGAAATCGCCCTGTTTCACATAGCTCATCAGCTGCGCGCCGATGCCACGTGCATCAGCCCAACCGCCCGAGGCGTAGGCCGGCATGCGCTCGGCCTTCCGCCCGCCGAGCAGTTGCCAGATCGGCACGCCGAGCGACTTGCCGAGGATGTCCCACAGCGCGATGTCGATGCCCGAGATCGCCGAGATCGAGACGCCACGTCGGCTCATCGCCGGGAACACGTGGCCGCGCGCGATCGCGTAGTGGCCGCGCGTACCGCTGTACAGGTTCTCCCAGATGCGCACGATGTTGCGCGGGTCCTGGCCGATCAGGCCCGGACCGAACTCGTTGTTGATCACGGCGACCACCCCGTGGTAGTCGCCCTGGCCACCGGCCGAAACCTTGGCTTCGCCGACACCGGTGATGCCCGCATCGGTTTCGACCCGCACCAGCGCCATGTCGCAGGTCGTGGCGCGGCCGAAGTCGCTCACGTGCTGCCGATCCTCGGGAACCGGGACTTGCAGCCAGGCCGCTTCGACGCGGGTGATCTTCATCGATGAGTTCTCGCTCAACGCTTGGAAAACTGCCGATACAGATCTGGCTGGAACCAGCGTTCGCGCGCCGAATAGCGGCGCTGCGCAGCGATCTCCGGTGCTGGCTCGCGCTCGGCCGCCGCGTGGAATGTCAGCTCGAGCTGAATGCCGTTCGGGTCGAACACGAACAACTGCCACAGCGGCGTCGCCGGCACGATGTTCTCGCGGTAGGCCAAGCCGTACTTTTCGAACTGCGCCTTGAAGCTGCTGTAGCCCTGGCACACGACGGACACGTGGTCGATTGCGGCCGTGCCGGTCTGCACCGATCCGTCTGATTCCTTCGCCGCATCGCCCGCGTACAGATGAAAGATCGCGTCGGCACCCGCCTGCGCGGGCTTCAGCCACGCGCCGGGGAAGCCGATCGGCGGCCGATCGGCCACGACCATGCCGAGCACCTCGGTGTAGAAGCGCACGGTGGCCTCCAGATCGGCGGTCTTTATGGCGACGTGAAAGAGTTTGCCGAACAGCATGGCCTTGCCCCTTTTTTCAGAAAACCGAGAACTCCTACATCAGTGGACGCAAGACTTTGACCGACTGCGTGAACAGCCCGGTATAGAACTTATCCGACAGCAGATTGGAGCCGTGGTCGATGATGAACTTCAGCTGCTCGGGTGACACGTCGACCGGATTGGTCTCGACCTGCTCCCCGTACGGGCTCGCAGGCGTGCGGTCGATCGTCGCCACGAACTCCAGGGTCAGTGCCCCCGTGTAGCCTGTTGACTTGATCGTCTTCACAATCGCCGGAAAGTCCAGAGTTCCCATGCCGGGCGCGAAGCGGTTGTTGTCGGCGATGTGGACGTCGTAGATGCGACCCTTGCACTTGCGGAAGGCCTCGTGGATGTCGCTCTCCTCGATGTTCACGTGGAACAGATCGAGGCACACGCCGCAGTTGGGGCCGACCGCGTCGGCCAGCGCCAGCGCCTGGTCGCCACGGTTGATCAGGTAGGTCTCGAATCGGTTCAGCGGTTCGATGGCGATGCGGATGCCCGCCTTCTCGGCGTGCGCATAGACCTCCTTCACGCCCTCGACCAGCCACTTCCATTCTTCGGCGGGCGTGCCATCGGCCACCACCTTGCCGACCGTGGCCGGCACCAACGTAATGATCTGGCCATCGAGTTCCTTCGCAAGGGTCACTACTCGCTTCATGTAGTCGACCGTCTTCTCGCGCTGCGCCATGTTCTTGGAGGCCAGGTTGCGCTCGCCCAGCGTGAGCGTGACCGAGCCCCAGCACGTGCGGCCGTTCTCCTTCAACAGCGCGCGCACTTCCTTGGTGTCGAACTGGTCCGGCTCACCCGAAATCTCGAGCGCATCGACGCCCGTCTGCTTCATGCGCTCGATCGTGCGCTTGATCGATTCGGGGCGCATCCAGTTGTGGGTAGCGATCATTTGCGACATGGGGTACCTCCTGTGGGTCAACGCTGACTCAGACTGTCGCCGGTCAGCGGGTCAAAGAAGTGCAGCTTTTCCTGCGTGAATGAAAACTGCACCGGCTGATTGACGGCGACGTTCGAGTCGGCGGGAATCGTCGCACGCAGCATGTGGTCGCCGGCCTGGATGATCGCGATGATCTCGACGCCGTGGTGCTCCGCGCCGTAGATCGTGCCGGCGACGCCGCCTGCGGCCACGAGCTTCACGTCTTCGGGTCGCACTCCGACGCGCACGCGCCGGTCGTTCGGGATCGGCAATGCGCCCAGCTGCGCCCGCGTGCCAGGCTCGAGCGTGAAGCTCAGCGCGCCGTCGTGCGCCGTGCCGGCGGAAAGGTCGAGCGTCACATCGAACAGATTGATCGCAGGCGCGCCGACGAACGAGGCGACGAAGGTGTTCTTCGGGGTGTTGTAGATCTCGTGGGGCGCGCCGACCTGGATCAACTCGCCTTTGTTGACGACACCGATGCGGTCGCCCATCGTCATGGCCTCGACCTGATCGTGCGTGACGAAGATCAACGTCGTCTCCAGGCGCTGCTGCAACCCCTTGAGTTCGGCGCGCAGCAACTCGCGCAGCTTGGCATCGAGGTTGGAGAGCGGCTCATCCATCAGGAACACGCGCGGCTCCCGCACGATGGCGCGACCGATGGAGACGCGCTGCATCTCGCCACCCGACAGGCGGTCGGTGCGCCGATCCATCAGATGCGTGATGCGCACCGTGGACGCGGCCTTGGCGACGCGTGCCTCGATCTGCTGCGCGCTGAGATTGCGCAGCTTCGACTTGAGCGGGAACGCCAGGTTCTCGCGCACGGTGTAGTTCGGATACAGCGAGTACTGCTGGAACACCAGCGCCACGTCGCGTTGCGCGGCACTCCAATCGTTGACACGCTCGCCCGCAATGGCGATGTCGCCTTCATCGGGTTGATCCAATCCGGCAATGCAGCGCAGCGTCGTGCTCTTGCCCGCGCCCGTGGGGCCGAGCAGCACGAAGAACTCGCGGTCGCGAATGTCCAGCGTGAGCGCATTGACGGCGCGCACCGCGCCGTATCGCTTGCTGACGCCAGTGAGCGAAACCCGGGCCATGTGATCTACGCCGCTGCGCGCAGCAGCTGGCTGCTGCGCTTGTTGAAGAAATGCGTGCGGGCATCGTCCAGCGACAGCCACACCGGTTCTCCCTGCGCGCGAACGAATCGGCTCGCTGTGCGAGCGCGCAGCGTGGCGCCGTCGTCGTGGCCGGTGGCGGTCATGATGTCGACGATGTCGTAGGGGCCCATCGGCTCGATCAGGTGCACGCGCGCAGCGATGGCACCGGCCACCGGTGTGCGCGACACGGCGATCGCCTCGGGCCGGATGCCGAGCATCAACTCGTCCGCTGCCGCCGCGCCGCCATGCAGCTTCGCCGCGGCGCGCGGACCGAGCCGGACGGCCTCGCTCATGCCGGGCAGGCGCAAGCCGGCGCCGTTGGCCGTCGCCGCGATCTCGCAGTCGACCACGTTCATGATCGGACTGCCGACGAACTGTGCGACGAACAGGTTGGCCGGCTCGTCGTACACCTTGGTCGGGCTGTCGTACTGCTGCAGCAGACCATCGTTCATGACGCCTATCTTGTCGGCCATCGACATCGCCTCGACCTGGTCGTGGGTGACGTACACCGTGGTCGAGTCATTTTCGATGTGCAGGCGGCGCAACTCGGCGCGCATCTCCTCGCGCAGCTTGGCGTCGAGTGCGCCGATGGGCTCGTCCATCAGCATCGCCGCGGGGCGGCGCACCAGCGCCCGGCCGATCGTGACTCGCTGCATGTCGCCGCCGGCCAGCGCCGACGGTCGCTTCCTGAGCAGGTGATCGATGCGCAGCACCTTGGCCACGGCAGTGACCGCTTCGCGCACCTTGGCATCGGGCATGCCGGCCGCGCGCAACGGAAAGGCGATGTTGTCGAAGGCCGTGAGGTGCGGATACAGCGAATAGAGCTGGAACACGAAGGCGGTGTCGCGCTCCTGCGGTGGGAGTTGATCGACACGTCGCCCGCCGATGCGGATCTCGCCCGAATCGATGTTCTCGAGCCCGGCGAGCGCGCGCAGCGTCGTCGTCTTGCCACAACCCGAGGGGCCGAGCAGCACCACGAACTCGCCATGCCGGATCTGCAGGTTGAGCTTGCGGATGACATGGTTCGCACCGAAGTGCTTGTCGACGTCGATGATCTGGATGTCGGCCATGTCAGCGGTGCCCGGCCGCCCGAAGCCGCTGACGCGCCCCCTCGGGGGGCAGCGAGCGAAGCGAGCGTGGGGGTTGTTTCATCCTAGTGATCTTCAGCCGGGCCGCTTGCTGGTGCCGGCTCGATGCGCGAAAACACATTGAAGGCCAACAGGCCGAGGATGATCAGCAGGATGCTGTAGCGGTGCAGCACCTCGACCCACGGCTGGCACAACGCCACGATGCCGAGCATCATCAACGCCATGCTGGCGGACTCGAGCTGACGGGCGTACCTGGCCAGCATGGGTCGTTACTTCCTGATGGCGCCGAAGGTCACGCCGCGCAGCAGGTGCTTGCGCAGCAGGAAGGTGAAGATCGACACCGGGATCAGGAACAGCACGCTGCCAGCCGCAATAACGGTCCAGTCGGTCAGTCCCGAGCCGAGCTGCGAGGGAATGTAGGGCGGCACGGTCTGCGCGTTCTTGTTCGTCATGATGAGCGCGAAGGCGTACTCGTTCCATGCAGTGATGAAGCAGAACACGGCCGTCGCCGCGATGCCGGTGGTCGCCTGCGGCAGCACGATCTTGAAGAACGCCTCCATGCGCGTGTAACCGTCGACGAGCGCAGCCTCTTCGTATTCCTTCGGGATCTCGTCGATGAAGCCCTTCATCAACCAGACGGAGAACGACAGGTTGAACGCGGTGTACAGGATGATCAGCCCGCCGTGCGTGTCCACCAGCCCCACGGCGCGGTACATCAGGAACATCGGGATCGCCACCACCACCGGCGGCAGCATGCGCGTAGACAGGATGAAGAACAGCCAGTCGCCTTCGCCCGGCATCTTGAAGCGCGAGAAGCCGTAGGCGGTCATGGTGCCGAGCGCGACGGCGAAAAACGTGCTGGTGACGGCGATGAAGATGCTGTTGACGAAGCGCTCGACGTATCCCGAGGCCTCGATGTTGCCCTTGTCGTCCTTGATGAAGCGGTCGCCGCTGTCCATCACGAGCTGTTCCCACCAGGGCGCCTTGGCGTAGGCCGCCTCGTCGCGTTCACCGCGCTGCTGCACGCGCGAGGTGAACAGCTTGACGAAGGGCGTGATCTCGGGAGCAAAGAACACGGTCGGCGGCACGGTTGCCGCCGCCGCGCGCGGCTTGAACGCGGTTGAGCCGATCCAGTACAGCGGAATCATGCTGATCACCAGCAGCGCCAGCGCTGCCGCGATCGCGGCACGGTTCCACCAGCGCGAGGCCCTTGATTGAACGACGGCCATCAGGGCTCCCGCCGGGCCGCCATGGGCCACGAAGGGGCCCCTGCGCGGCCCCTGGAGGCCTGCGTCCCCTCGGGGGGTAGAAGCGAAGCGACGTGGGGGCGGTCAATCATCTACCGCTCCTTGAGGCGGTTGAGGTACTTCACGTACACATTCGTGATGGCCAGCACCGCCAGCAGCATCAGGTAGGCCAGCGCACACGAGCGGCCGGTCTGCCACTCGTTGAAGGCCATCTTGTAGAGCCTGATCGCGACCAGCTCGGTCTCTTCCATGCTCGCCATCACGTAGGCAATGTCGAAGGTCTTGAACGCCTCCATGGTGCGAAAGATCACCGCGATCAGCAGCAACGGTGACACCAGCGGCAGCGTGATGTGCCGGAACACGAACCAGCGCGACGCACGGTCGATCGCGGCTGCCTCGTACAGCGAAGGCGGAATGGCCGACAAGCCAGCCAGCGAGAGCAGCATCACGAACGGCGACCACATCCAGATGTCGGTGATGGCGATCGCCCACAGCGCGACATCGGGGTCGGACAGCCACACCTTGCCCTCGGTTCCGAAGATGTAGTTGATGATGCCCCACGAGGGGTTGTAGAGCAGCTGCCAGAACAAGCCGACGACGGCCATGCACATCATCATCGGCAGCAGCATCAGCGTGGTCAGCAGACCCTTGGCCGGAACGGCGCGGTTGAGCAGCAGCGCCGTGCCGAAGCCCACCACCACCTGCCCTGTGACCGACATCAGCACGTACTTGGCCGTGATGGTGAAGTTGTTCCAGACGCCTTCGTCAGCGAGCAGTTCGCGGTAGTTCTGCAAGCCGACGAAACTCACCGGGTCGTTCATCGAGGCCCGGTAGTCGGTGAACGAATAGCCGAGCGAATACAGCAGCGGGAAGATGTTGAAGACGATCAGGAAAACGAGCGTCGGGATGATGAACAGGTTTCGGATGCCGAGGTCGCTCATGCCGCGACGAGGCGATGCCGGCCCTTTGGAAGCGAGCTGTGCCATGACTGCCAGGTTGACGTGAAAGGGCACTCGCCGGTAGGCCGGTGCACTGCTCTTTCGCAGGAGATCGAAGCGGCGCGCCGCGGAAGCAGCGCGCCATCGGGCCGACTTACTTCTTGGAGTACTTCTTGAACGTGGCTTCCCAGTCTTTCTCGAGCGCGTTCATCGCCTCCTCGGCGGTGCCCTTGCCGCCCACGACGAACGGATGCCACCGCTTGTTGGCAGCGGTCAGCAGCTCGGCGTACTCGGGCACGGCCCAGAAGTCCTTCACCATGAACATCGACTGGTAGAACGCTTCGTTGTAGGGCGTGGCCTTGCGGAACGCATCGGACTTCAGGATCGCCGCATTGCAGGTGTAGCCACCCAGCTCGCCCCACTTTTTCTGCACGTCCTCGCGCACGAACCACTCGAGGAACTTCATCGAAGCGTCCTTGTTCTTCGAGTAGGTCACCACCGAGATGCCCTGCCCGCCGAGTGCGGCGAACTGCTTGCCAGTGGGACCTTTGGGCATGGCAAAGTAGCCGGTGACCTTGGCGTACTTGTTGGTCTTCTCGTTGGCCAATGCCGGGAAGAAGGCGAAGAAGTTCATGCTCATCGCCGCCAGGCCCTCGGTCATGGCCTGGTTGGCTTCCTGGAAGAAGCTCTTGCCCCAGTCGGGCGGCGTGTAGCCATAGAGCTTCTTGTAGAAGTTCAGCGCTTCGATGTTCTGCTTCGAGTTGATGATCCCGGCGGCCTTGTTGGTCGCGTAGTCGCCGAGCTCACCGCCGTAGCTGAAGATCACGTTCTCGACACCCATCACGAGCGCGTCGTAGCTGTTGTCGGTGTAGATCGTGATCCCGTAGCGCTTCTCTTTCGGACGATGGAAGAATTCGGCGATGTCGCCCAGTTCCTTCCAGGTCTTGGGGACGCCGAGGTCGTACTTGTACTTGGCCTTGAACGCGGCCATCTCCTTCGGGTCCTCGAACCAGTCTTTGCGGTAGGCCATGCCGGTGGCATCGCCTTCCAGCGGGATGGCCCAGTACTTGCCGCTGTTGCCAGGGTATTCGGCGTAGCCTTTGACGGTGGCGGGCGCCATCGTCTCGGCGACCTTGTGTTTCTTGAAGAAGTCGGTCAGGTCCACGTAGTGGCCGCCGGTCGACCCCGCGCCCAGCCACTGCGAATCACCCACCACCATGTCGTAGGCCGAGCCCTTCGCGGTGAACTCTTTGAACGCCTTGTTCTGGAAGTCTGGCCAGGGTGTGGTCTCGACCACCACCTTGACGCCGGTCTCCTTCTCGTAGCCCTTCACCAGCTCCTGCAGATAGTTGGCCGGGTCCCACTCCGCCCACAGGATCGTGAGCTTCTGCTGGGCCTGCCCCAGCTGGGCGAAGGTCAGCAACGCGGCCGCCGCGATGACCTTTGAAAAAGTCTTCACCATGTTGTCTCCTGTGCGTTGGATGGTGCGGATTCTTGTGCCTGCACCGTTCGTTCTTCAGACCTGAATCTGGTCTGACCAACTCAGAATAGAAGATTCAAAATCGCCCGTCAACTGGTCAGACCAGATGTTGACTTCGATTTTCTTAGGACCGATCATCGGCGCCGAATCCGCGCGCGCCACGGGCACGGGTTTTCCACAGGAGACAGCACATGAAGACCATCAAGGGGCCTGCCATTTTTCTGGCGCAGTTCGCGGGTGACGCAGCGCCGTTCAACACGCTGGACTCGATTGCAAGGTGGGCCTCCGGCCTGGGCTACAAGGGCATCCAGATGCCGAGCTGGGACGGCCGTTTGTTCAATCTGAAGAACGCTGCCGAAAGCAAGACTTACTGCGAAGAAGTGAAGGGCACGCTGGCGCAGCACGGGTTGCAGATCACCGAGCTCTCGACGCACCTGCAGGGCCAGCTCGTGGCCGTGCATCCGGCCTACGACGCTGGGTTCGATGGCTTCGCGGCACCGGAAGTGCGCGGCAATCCGCTGGCACGCCAGAAGTGGGCCGTGCAACAGATGCTGTACGCCGCCAAGGCTTCTGCGAATCTGGGGCTGACGGCACACGCGTCGTTCTCGGGCGCGCTGGCCTGGCCCTACCTCTACTCATGGCCGCCGCGCCCGCCTGGCCTGATCGAAGAGGCGTTCGACGAGCTGGCGAAACGTTGGCGCCCGATTCTCGACGCGTTCGACGGTGCCGGTGTCGACGTCTGCTACGAGATCCACCCCGGCGAGGATCTGCACGACGGCGAAACCTACGAGATGTTTCTCGAGCGCGTCGGCAACCATAAGCGGGCCTGCCTGCTGTACGACCCGAGCCACTTCGTGCTGCAGCAACTCAACTATCTGGACTACATCGACTGCTACCACGACCGCATCAAGATCTTCCACGTGAAGGATGCCGAGTTCAACCCGACCGGCAAGCAAGGCGTGTACGGCGGCTTCCAGCCCTGGCTCAAGCGCGCGGGCCGGTTCCGTTCGCTCGGCGACGGGCAGGTCGACTTCGCCGCGATTTTCTCGAAGATGGCTGCCTACGACTTCCCCGGTTGGGCCGTGCTGGAATGGGAGTGCTGCCTCAAGCACCCGGAAGACGGCGCGCGCGAGGGCGCAACGTTCATCGCCGAGCACATCATCCGCGTGGCCGAGCGCGCGTTCGACGACTTTGCTGGCGGCGGTGTGAACACCGCCGAAAACAGGAAGATGCTGGGCATCGCCTGAGGAGCGCGCCATGGCCATCGAAGGAGCAAAGACGGGCGCCGCTCCGCGTCGCGTTCGCCTGGGCATGGTGGGCGGCGGCCAGGGTGCGTTCATCGGCGGTGTGCATCGTATGGCGGCGCGGCTGGACGACCGCTACGAGCTGGTCGCCGGTGCGCTGTCGTCAGACGCTGCACGCGCGACCGTGAGCGCGGCCGAGCTGCACATCGCCGCCGAGCGCAGCTACGCCGACTACCGCGATATGGCGCGCAAAGAGGCGGCCCGCGAAGATGGCATCGACGCCGTCGCCATCGTCACGCCGAACCATCTGCACGGTCGCATCGCCACAGCATTCCTGGACGCCGGCATCGATGTGGTCTGCGACAAGCCGCTGACCAGCACGCTGGACGAGGCGCTCGAGTTGGTGCAGCGCGTGCGCCGAAGCGGCTGCCTGTTCGCGCTCACGCACAACTACAGCGGCTACCCGATGGTGCGCCAGGCGCGCGAGATGGTGGCCGCCGGCGAAATCGGTGAGATTCGCGTCGTGCACGCCGAGTACCCGCAAGACTGGCTCAGCACCGATCTCGAATCAACCGGGCACAAGCAGGCCGCATGGCGCGTCGACCCGGCGCAGGCTGGCGCGGGAGGATCGCTCGGTGACATCGGCACCCATGCCGAGCACTTGGCGCGCTTCATCTCCGGTCTCGATCTGGCCGCCGTCAGTGCCGACCTGACGACCTTCGTCGCCGGCCGGCGCCTGGACGACAATGCCCACGTGATGCTGCGCTACACGAATGGCGCGCGCGGCATGTTGTGGTCCAGTCAGGTCGCGCCGGGCAACGAGAACGCGCTGCGCGTGCGCATCTACGGCAGCAAGGCGGGCCTGGAATTCCGCCAGGAGAACCCGAACCATCTCTGGTTGACGCTTCTGGGCCAGCAGCCCCGGCTGATCACACGCGGTGGCAGCGGCAGCGGTGCCGCCGCGGGCCATGCGACACGCATTCCGGCCGGCCACCCCGAGGGCTACCTCGAGGCCTTTGCACAGATCTATCGCGACGTGGCCGAGCAGATCCAGGCCCGTTGGCAAGGACGCGAACCAGACCCGCGGGCCTGCATGGTGCCCACCGTGGAAGACGGTGCGCGCGGCATGAAGTTCATCGAGTCGGTGGTCGAATCGAGCCGCGCCGAGGGCCGCTGGACCGACGCGCGGCTGGATCTGTAGGCGACCGGTGGCGCTCGACGCACCCGTCGCGCTGCATCAGCGCGTGAGCGTTTGAGTGCGCGCAATGAAATCCGCGTTCGTCATCGGCACCTTCGACACCAAGGCCGAGGAGCTGCGGTTCGTTCGCGACCAGATTCGCGCACAGGGTGTGCCGGTGATCGCCGTCGATGTCTCGACGACGACACACGACATGCACGGTGCCGACGTGAGCGCAGCACAAGTCGCCGCACATCACCCGGCCGGGGGCAGTGCCGTGTTCACCGGCGAGCGCGGCAGCGCGGTGGCGGCGATGGCCGACGCGTTGACCGCCTTCGTGCGCCAGCGCAGCGACCTCGGCGGGCTCGTCGGCGCCGGCGGCTCGGGCGCGGCCGCCCTGGTCGGCCCCGCGATGCGCGCGCTGCCCGTCGGCTTGCCCAAGCTGCTGGTGTCCACGCTGGCGTCGGGCGACGTGCGGCCCTATGTCGGCAGCTCGGACATCGCGATGCTCTACCCGGTGGTCGATGTTTCGGGCTTGAACCGCATCTCGCGCCAGGTGCTGGCCAACGCGGCCCATGCGATGGCCGGCATGGTGCGGGCATGGCAAGCACCTGCAGCGGACGGCCTGCCGGCGCTCGGCCTGTCGATGTTCGGGGTCACGACGCCGTGCGTGCAAGGCGTGACGCACGCACTGCAAGGGCAGTACGAATGCCTCGTCTTCCACGCCACCGGCTCCGGTGGCCAGAGCCTCGAAAAGCTAGCCGACGACGGCCACCTCGCAGCGATGGTCGACCTCACCACCACCGAGATCGCCGACCTGTTGTGCGGCGGCGTTCTCAGCGCCGGCGAAGACCGGCTCGGCGCGCCGACCCGTCGCCCGCTGCCGTACATCGCCTCCTGCGGCGCGCTCGACATGGTGAACTTCTGGGCACGCGAGACGGTGCCGAAGCAGTTCCACGGCCGCCGCTTCCACGTCCACAACGCCAACGTGACATTGATGCGGACGACACCGGGAGAAAACCGCCACATCGGCGAATGGATCGCGCAGCGCCTGAATCGCATGCGCGGGCCGGTGCGCTTCCTGATCCCCGAAGGCGGTGTTTCGGCGCTCGATGCGCCAGGCCAGGCGTTCTGGTGGCCCGAAGCCGACGCCGCGTTGTTCGATGCCATCACCCAGCACACCGAGCACACTGAGGCGCGGCGCATCGTACGCGTGCCGGCGCACATCAACGACGCGGCCTTCGTCGCCGAGGTCGTCCGCGCCGTGCGCAGCTTGATCTGACTCGGCTAGCGCAAAGCGCCTGCTCGGTGCCGCCCGCCGGCCCCTCAATCCCCGCCAACTCAGCCGCGCTCAAACGGGCGCGGGCGAGAGGCTAGACGCCCGATTCATAGGCTGCTAGAAGCAATCGCGGGCGTCAGAGCTGTGCACTGTGCACAGCGTTCGACTGCCGGCGATTCATGATGCCTAATGTTTGAGCCCAGACGCGTGCGAAGGCCGCAGGCCGTAGGGCTCGCGCATCTCGTTGACAGCGGTCTAGGAATCACACTCGTGTCCGCTGAGGCGGCTCTCTGGAGGTGGGCGCAGCCTTTGTGATCTGCGGCGTCGCATACTGGCGTTCGGGCTAGCCGACGACGTGCTACAGCTGGCTACGCCAGCCCGGGCCCGCGAGTGAACTGAAGCGTTCGGACTTAGGAGAACACCAATGATTCGGCACACGGTCGCGTTCAAACTGAAGCACTCCTCAGGGT
>Ga0157378_10000564_pt1 | contig 35171 bp, 35 predicted proteins | sample M65metaG_FD_115309 | JGI IMG/M metagenome (GOLD analysis project Ga0157378, IMG submission 115309) | Miscanthus rhizosphere microbial communities from Kellogg Biological Station, Michigan, USA - M6-5 metaG | ecosystem: Host-associated > Plants > Roots > Rhizosphere > Soil | place: USA: Michigan... | reverse complement strand
GGCTGCAGCAGCGCCACCCGCGGGCCGCCGGGCCGGACCCGCCCTTCGGAGATGACGCCGTTGAACTTCTGCTTCGGCTTCGGCAGCTCCCAGCGTTGTGCAAGCTCGCTCGCCACCGCGAAGCCGACGTTGTGGCGGGGACGTTCGTAATCGGGGCCAGGGTTGCCGAGGCCGACGACGAGGATACGGTCTCCCCCCTCGCCGCCTTCTCCCTTGGAGCGGCGGAACAGCGACAGCGGTTACTCGCCCTCGGAGTCGCCCGAGTCGCCGCCGCCCTCGCCCTCGGCGCCATCGCCCTCATCGCCCTCGCCGACCACCTCGGTCTCCTCCTCGACCTCGGGCGCGACCTCTTCGACGCGCGGCGGTGAGAGGGTGACGATGGTGATCTCCTCGGGGTCATCGGCGACGAATTTGACCCCGTCGGGAACGGCGACGGCGGAAAGCTGGAGGGTCTCGTTGACTTCCATTCCGGAGACGTCGATGCAGATGTTGTCCGGGATCTCGGTCGGCAGCGCTTCGATCGTGATCTCGCGGGTGACGTGCTCGAGCACGCCGCCGCCCTTGACGCCGGGGGCGTCCTCGACGCCTTCGAGCTCGATCGCAACCTCGGCCTGGATCGCCTCGTCGAGCTTCACCTGCATCAGGTCGAGGTGCTGGATGCTGCCACGCACCGGGTGGTGCTGCTGCTCCTTGACCACCACCGGGACGGCTTTGCTGCCCTCGATCTCGAGGTCGAAGAGCGCGGCCCCCTCGCCGAAGAGCACGCGGACGTCGCGTTCGGCGACCTGGAAGGGCTTGGCCTCTTTGCCGCCCGCGTAGACGACGCCCGGAACGACGCCGTCGCGGCGCATGCGGCGCGAGGCGCGGGAGCCGAAGTCGGCGCGGGGTGCGGCTTTCAGAGTGGAGCGTTTGCTCGCCATCGGACGGGAGAGGATAGAGAACTCGCCCCGAACGGAGCCTGTGACACCCTTCGCCTGGATGTCCGACGAGTCGAAGATCCCCAAGGGGCGGGTCCGCCGCTCCGCCAAGCTGGGCTCGATCGTCGGCGCGCAGGGCGCCCGCTACGCCGCCACCAAAGCCGCCAACGTCGGCCGCTCCGAGGACGAGAGCAAAGAGAAGCTCGAGCAGCGCCACCTGGAGACGGCGATGAAGATGGTCGGCGCGCTTGGGCAGATGAAGGGCGCGGCGATGAAGCTCGGCCAGTTCGCCTCCTTCATCGACACGGAGTTCATCCCCGAGGAGTACCGCGAGATTTACCAGGAGCAGCTGGCGAAATTGCGCACCGACGCGCCGTCGATGCCATGGGAGAAAGTCGAGAAGGTGCTCGAAGAGGAGTACGACGGCGAACCGCTCTCCGAGCTTTTCGCCGAGTTCGAGACCGAGGCCTTCGCCGCCGCCTCGATCGGCCAGGTCCATCGGGCCGAGCTGCTCGACGGCCGCGCGGTCGCGGTGAAGATCCAGTACCCGGGGATCGCCGAGGCGCTCGACGCCGACCTCCGCAACGCCGGCACGATCGTCCGCCTGGCGAAGGTGCTCGCTCCCGGGCTCGACGCGAAGGAGATCGCCGAGGAGATCCGCGAGCGGGTGATGGAGGAGCTCGACTACGAGTACGAGGCCCAGAACCAGCGCTCGTTCGCCCGCGCCTACCGCGAACACCCCTTCATCTACGTGCCGGAAGTGGTGACCCGGCTCTCGCGGCGGCGGGTCCTGGTGACGGAGTTCGTCGAGGGGATGGGCTTCGAGGAGATCAAGCAGCTGCCGCACGAGGAGCGCAGCCGCTTCGGCGAGATCGTCTTCCGCGGCAGCTTCGGCTCGATCTACCACCTGCAGCACTTCAACGCCGACCCCCACCCCGGCAACTACATCCTCATGGACGACGGGCGCGTCGCCTTCATCGACTTCGGGATGACGAAGAAGCTCGACCGCGAGCAGATCCTGCTCGAGCAGCGAGCCTTCGACGCCGCCTCGCGCAACGACCCCGAGGCCTACCGCCGGGCCCTGCACGACCTCGGGTTCGTCAAGAAGCCCTCGAAGCTCGACGCCGAGCGGCTGCTCGAGCACATGCGCGTGGTCGGCGGCTGGTTCGTGACCGAGGACCGGGACCTGGAGATCACGCCGCGGCGGGTGATGAAGATCATCGAGTCGACCAACGACCCGCGCTCGGAGTACTACGACGTGATGCGGCGCGCGTCGCTGCCCGCCGACGAGCTGATGGGGCGGCGGATGGAAATCGGCGTCGTCGCCGTGCTCGGGCAGCTGAAGGCAAAACGCAACTGGCACCGAATTGCACGGGAGTGGGTCTACGCCGATCCGCCGGCGACCGAGCTCGGCGCGCTGGAGTGGGACTACTTCGAGGAGCGCGGGCTCAAGCGCACGCCCGGTTTGGCCGAAGCCACCTGAGTCCCGGAACGAAGGAGGAGCGATGCGCAGGATCAAACGCGGCTGGGGTCTGACCAAAAAGAGCTGGGCTCTGCTGAGGGAGCACCCGTCGCTGATCCGCTTCCCGCTCTACGGCGCGGTGGCGACCACCCTGCTGGCGATCGTCTTCCTCGGGCCGGGGCTCTATCTCTGGGACGAAGACCAGCTCGCCGGGGCGATCCCGCTGGTCGCGCTCGGCGTCTACGTCCTCAGCTTCGTCGGCTTCTACTTCAGCGTCGGCCTCGCCGCCTGCGCCGACATGATCTTCCGCGGCCAGGAGGCCTCGGTCGGCGACGGCCTCGCCGTCGCCCGCACCCGGCTTGCCCAGATCAGCGGCTGGGCCGCGGTCTCGACCGCGATCAGCCTGGTCATGGGCGTGCTCGAAAATCAGGGCGGGGCGCTGGGCACGATCGCCGCCCGCCTGGTCGGCATGGCCTGGTCGCTCGTCACCTTCATCGCCGTGCCGGTGATCGCAATCGAGGGCACCGGCCCGGTGGAGACGATCAAGCGCTCCGCCTCCCTCTTCCGCGAGCGCTGGGGCCAGCAGATCACCGGCAACCTGGCGATCGGCGGGGCCGTCTTCCTGCTCGGCGTGCTGCCGGCGATCGGCCTGATCGTCGCCGGCGTCGCCATCTGGTCTTCGGCGGCCTTCCTCGGGGCGCTGCTGGTCATCGTCGGCGCCCTGGTGCTGGCGGTGGCGCTGCTGATCTCCCGCGCCCTCAGCGGCATCTTCGGCGTCGCCCTCTACCGCTACGCCCTCGACGGCGAGGTCGTCGGCGGCTTCACTCAGGAGGACCTGGAGTCCGCGGTGAAGGTCAAAGGCAGCCGCGGCGGCATGAAGAGCCCGCCCGGAGCGACCCCGGGAACCGTCTAGGTCCTCAGCGCGTCTGCACCGCGAAGCCGAGGGTGCCGTACGGTTCGCCGGCCGCGAAGTGGTCCGGCTTCCCCTTTGCGGCGCCGAAAGCTTCGTTCAGCACCTTTGCGAATTCGGGAGCGAGGACCAGCGGCACCCCGGAGGCGGTGGCTTCACCGGTCTCCGGGTTGAGCAGCAGCGGCGGGAAGGCGGCGAGCGTCGCCACAACTGCCCCGAAATGCGATTCCGGGGGCTGGTTCTTGTAGTTGACGTTCGCCGCCCCGCTGACCCCGTTTTCGAAGCGGATCCACGTCGTCAGAAAATCGATTTCCGCGTCGAACGGTTCCTCTTCTTTCATCCTGAAGGAGATCGCCTTTTCGCTGGTCAGGAACCCACTGGAGAGAGTCCTGGTCACCGCTCCGTATTCCACCGGCAGCGTCATCGAAGGCGCGGAGGGTTCAGCTTCGAGCTCCTTCAGCTTCGCGATGAAGCCCGCGTCCAGCGCGATGTCGATGCGACCGCCGCGCGTGCTGTAGGAGGAAAAGCGAACGTTGGCGGTAGCGGTGCCCAGCGACCGTCCTTTCTCGAACACCCCGCTCAAGCCGAGCTTGCGGTTGAAGGTCGCGGCAGCACGCGGCGTCATCACCAGCGAGTCCAGGGTGGCCGTGACTTCGAACGGGCCGGGCACCGACCGCTGTTCCGGCAGCGAAGCAAGCTTGACCTTGACGCCGTTCACCTTCCCGCTGAGGTAGTGATCGGCCGTGTGCAGGAGCAGCTGCTTCACCGTCACCGAGCGTTTTCCGGCCCGCAGCCGGAAGCCACCCGCGGGAAAGAGATAGCCGCCGGCGAAATGACCCTCGATCATCCCTTCTTTGATCGGCATCGTCACGGTGCTTTTCGCCCCCTTGGCCGGCCCTAGCGCGATCAGCCGGACTTCCTGCCGCTTCAGGCTCTTCGCCAGCCCGCGGCTGAGCTTCAGCTGGAGAGTGCCGCTTTCGAATTCCTCGCCCTGGGCGGCGGCGGCAGGCAGCAGAGCGAGGGCGACGACCAGGACCGAGAGTTTGGTCGGGATTCTCCGATAGCTCATACCGCTCTAACCCTATGCGGCCCAAGCGGATGCGGTGCGGTTCAGAGCTGCCGAAACAGGCGCGGGTCGTTCGAGCAGAGCCCGTCGACTCCCATCGCGACCAGCTTCTGCATCCGCGGCAGGTCGTCGACGGTCCAGGCGATCAGCTCGACCCGGGCGAGCTTGCAGATCCGGGCCAGGCGCGGGGTGACGAGCGGGTGGTAGACCCACATCGCCTCGACCCCGAACTGCGGCAGCTTCTGCGCGGCGAGGCCGGGAAGGCGGTGGCGCATCGCCACCATCGCCGCCAGGACCGGGCCCTTCGCCCAACGCTTGGAGTTCCAATCCTTCGTCACTTTGGGATAGGTCCAGCCGCGGCGCAGCGCCGGCTGCAGCTCAAGGATGCGGCCCAGCGTATGCAGCTCCATCGTCGAGATCATAGCCCGCTCAATCAGGCCCCGCTCCCCCAGCGCCTCGACCACCTCCTCCTCCCTGCCCGGCAGCTTGATGTCGAGGTCGATCTCGACCCGGTCGAGCGGCGGCTCGAGGAAGGAGTCGAGCGCCTCGGTCAGCTTCAGCGGCGTCCGCCGCTCCGCGTCCTCCCAGTCGTGGGCGATCACCAGCGGGTGGCGCTGCTCGAGCGGCAGGTGCGCGTCCGGCAGCCAGAGCACGTCCATCTCGATCGTGTCGACCCCGGCCTCGACCGCCGCCCGGAAGCTCTCGACCGTGTTCCCGGGGACGATCGAGTCGGCCCCCTTGTGGCCGACCAGGCGCAGCTTGCGCTCCTCTGACGGCGCGGCGCTCAGAACAGCTGGTTCTCGCCGGCGAAGATCTCGCTCACCGAGTCGTCGGTGAAGATGCGGCGGATCGAGTCGGCGAAGGTGCTGGCAGTGGAGAGGACGGTGATGTTGTCCGGGGCGTCGGGCCGCAGCGGCAGCGTGTCGGTGACGACGATCCGCTCGATCGCCGAGTTTTCCAGCCGCTCGAAGGCGGGGCCGGAGAAGACGCCGTGGGTGGCGCAGGCGATCACCCGCGCTGCGCCCTCGTCGATCACGGTCTGGGCGGCGGCGCAGAGGGTGCCGGCGGTGTCGATCATGTCGTCGACGAGGACCGCGGTCTTGCCTTTGACGTCGCCGACCACGTAGCCGATCTCCGCCACCTGCTGGGCGGGCCGCTCCTTCTCCATCACCGCCCAGTGGGTGCCGATGCGGCGGGCGAAGTTGCGGGCGGTCTTCACCCGGCCGGCGTCGGGGCTGACGATCACCAGCTCGTCCTTCATTTCCTGGTCGATGAACCACTGGGTCAGCATCGGCATCGCGGTCATGTGGTCCACCGGGACGTGGAAGAAGCCCTGGACCTGACCGGCGTGGAGGTCCATCGTGAGGACGCGGTCGACCCCGACCGCCTCCAGGCACTTGGCGACGATCCGGGCCGAGATCGGCTCGCGCGGAGCCGACTTCTTGTCCTGGCGCGCGTAGCCGTACCAGGGGAGGACGGCGATGATCCGGTGCGCGGAGGCGCCCTGGGCGGCGTCGGCCATCGTCAGCAGCTCCATCAGCGCGTCGTTCGGGGTCATCCCCTCCTGCTCGTTGGCGCAGGTCGACTGCACGAGGAAGACGTCGGCGCCGCGGATCGACTCCTCGTAGCGGCAGTAGACCTCGCCGTTGGCGAAGGTCGTCAGCGTCGCCTGGCCGAGGTCGAGGTCGAGCTTGCCGGCGACCTTGGCGGCAAGGCCCATCGAGCAGCGGCCGCCGAAGACCATCATCTTCTTCGTGTAGTCGTGGTCGATGCCAGTCGCCACCTGTGGGCGCTCCTCGATCATGCTCACGCGTTCTTGTCCTCTCGCGTCTCGGCCGCCTTGCGAGCGGCGTATCCGTCGATGTTCCTCTGCGCGTTCTCGCTGACGGCCAGCGCCCCCTCGGGCACGTCGTCTTTGATCACTGCGCCAGCGCCAGTGTAGGCGGCGTCCCCGACTTCTACCGGTGCGATCAGCATCGTGTCGACTCCTATCCGCACGTCGCGGCCAATTACCGTGCGGTTCTTGTGGAAACCGTCGTAGTTGGCGGTGATCGTGCCGGCGCCGAGGTTGCTGCCGGGGCCGATCTCGGTGTCGCCGACGTAGGCGAGGTGCGGGACCTTCGTCCCCTCCCCCACCTGCGAGTTCTTGATCTCGACGAAGGTGCCGGCCTTGGCGCCATCTTCCAGCAAGGCGCCGGGGCGCAGGTAGGCGAAGGGGCCGACCGAGCAGCCCGCCCGCACGTCGCACCCAACTAGGTAGGAGTGCAGGACCTGGGAGCCGGTGCCGACGGAGCTGTCGACGAGGGTGGTGAGGGGACCGACGACGGCGCCCTCGCCGATCCTCGTCTCGCCCTTCAGGGTCGTTCCGGGCTCGATTCTTGCGTCGGCGGCGATCTCGACGCCGGCGTCGATCCAGGTCGAGGCGGGGTCGACGATCGTGGCGCCGGCGAGCATGTGGGCTTCGAGCAGGCGGCGCCGGCCCTCGGCCTCGACGGCGGCGAGGTCGACGCGGTTGTTGACCCCCATCGTCACCGCGAAGTCGTCGGCCTCGTGGGCGAAGACGGTGTGGCCGGCCTCGCGCAAGGCGGGAAAGACGTCGGGCAGGTAGTACTCGCCCTGGGCGTTGTCGTTGGAGAGCGCCTTCAGGGCGGCGGCGAGGGGAGCAGCGTCGAAGGCGTAGGTGCCGGCGTTGATCTCGCGGATCTCCAGCTGCCAGGCCTCGGCGTCGCCGGCGGCTTTCGCCTCGACCACCCGCTCCACGGCGCCGGAGGAGTCACGGACGACGCGGCCGTAGGAGCCGGGGTCGTCAAGCTCGATCGTCATCACCGTCGCCGCCGCCTCGGTCTCCTCGTGCGCGGCGAGGAAGCCGGAGATGATCTCGGCCGAGATCAGCGGGTGGTCGCCGGAGAGGACCAGGACGGTCTCGCTCTCCTCGATCAGCGGCAGCGCCGCGCGGATCGCGCCGCCGGTGCCATCGGAGACCGGCTGCTCGACCGTCTCCACGCCATCAGGCAGCCCGGCCGAGAGGTCACGCCCCGGCGAGACGATGGCGGCGACGCGTCCGGCACCGGCCTCGCGGGCGGCGAGGATCGGCCAGGCGACCATCGGTCGCCCACAGACGGGATGCAGCATCTTCGGCGTCGAGGAACGCATGCGCGTGCCCTCGCCCGCCGCCATGACGAGAACCAGCGGGGAACTCACCCCCGGAATCCTATTCTGGAAGCTGAACCCCGTCGGACGAAGGTTCTGGGCGGGCGGGTCCTGTCACGGCAGGGGACCCCCCATGTCTTCCGGTAGCTAAAGCTTCCTCAGACATGGTCCCCCCTACCGTGCCACCCACCCGATGGACGCATTCGGTCGACTGCCTTGGCCGAGAGGCGCGCGCTAAGCGCGCTTGGAGAGGTCCTTGCCGAGGAGGGCTATTGAGGTGAGAGTCCAGCCGGCGAAGATCAGGTCGATGCCGACGAGGAGGCCGATCGCCCAGTCGGCGGAGCTGGGGAACTTGGCGAGGATCAGGATCCCGACCAGGAGGCCGGCGATGCCGCTGAGGCCGAGCAGGCCGGCGTTCGCCTCGCCGCGGGCGATGAAGGCGATCGTGGTCCGGGTCAGGCCCATGAAGAGGAAGTAGATGCCGAGGACGAGGGTCAGGGTGAGGGTGCCGTTGTGCGGTTCGACGATCAGCCAGATGCCGACGAGGACGGTGAGGATCGCCCAGATCAGCCGCAGGACCAGCGTCCCCACCGAGTGCGCCGAGAAGGCCGCGGCGACCATCACCAAGCCGACGAAGAGCAGCAGCCAGCCGATGAAGATCGCCGTCCCGACCGAGGCCACCGCCGGCACCAGGATCGCGATGCAGCCGAGGACGATCGCGGCGACGCCGACGATCATCAGCGCCTTCCAGCTGCGGCTCAGGCCCTCGCGGACCTCGGGATCCAGCGACGCTCCTCCGATCTCCATGGAGAAGAAGCTAATCGCCCCTGCGGACGCAATTCGCCCTCGCGGCGCGCTCAGACCTTGCGGTAGCGGGCGTCGACGATCGAGTAGGCGCCGAACCCGATCAGCCCGGCGGCGACGAGCCCCAGCAGGGCCGGGCCGTAGGAGGTGTGGGCGAGTTCGCGCAGAGCGCCGTCTAGGCCGACCGCCTCCTTCGGGTTGTAGTCGAGCGCGGCCTTGAGCAGGCCGTAACCGACCAGCGCGAAGACAACGGCCCGGGCGACGGGCCCGAAGACGCCGAGGGCGGTGTAGCCCTTCTCGACCCCCTCGCTCATTTCCTCCGTTTTCGCGTCCTCGAGGAACTTCCTCGCCAGGCCCTTGTAGGCCTGGTAGAAGGCGACGCCGATCAGGATCGCGCCGGCGACGCCGACGATCACGGTGCCGCCGGTCCAGGCGAGGACGCCGCCGGTCGTTTCCTTCGTCGATCCCGAGCCGCCCCCGGACGAGGTGAGGATCCCGATCGCCGCTATGCACAGCAGCCCGTAGGCAATGCCGCTGTCCAGCGACGAGATGCGCTCGAAGGTGCTGTCGCGCTGTTCGGCGCCGTGGCCGACGGCCGCCCGGATCAGCCGCCAGAGCGAGTATCCGCCCAGCCCGATCGCGACCAGAAGGAGCAGCAGTTCGCCGAACGACTGGTGGGCGATCGTCTGCAGCGCGCCTTCCTGGTCGGTCGCTTTGCCGCCGTCGCCGAGCGCCAGCTTCAGCGCCAGCACGCCGATGATCCCGTAGACGACGCCGCGGGCGACCAGGCCCGCCCGCGCCAGAGCGCCGAGCGTCTTCGCGTGCGCGAGCTGATCGCCCTGGCCCTTCGCCCTGCTGCCCAGATTCCGGGCCCCTGCTCCCACGTCGGTCTTCATCTCGCTCCGTTCCCGTTTCGGGCCGAGCGCGGCACGCAGACCGTGATCGCATCGGCTTCTATGTCGACCTTGAACTTCTTCACCTTCTTGCGATCGCCGCCGTCGAGCTCGGAGGGGACCTTGCGGTCCAGCTTCACCCGCACCTTGCGGCCCTGGGTGACCCGCACGAACGGCGAGCGCTCGGCACTGCCGAGGGCGGTGCGCGCGGTCGCCCGCACCAGCTGGACCGGCCCCTCGGAGGTGAGGACGCCGACGTCGAGCTTGCCGTCGTCGGGCCGGGCGTCGACGAAGACGTCGATGCCGCCGAAGAGCTCGCCGACGTTGCCGACCAGGATGCAGCTCGCCGGCCCCTCGTACCAGGGGGCGCCGTCGATCTTGATCTTCGCCCCGAAGGGCTCGCTGTTCAGCTTCGCGGCACCGCCGACCACGTAGGCGGCGCGGCCAAGCCGGTCCTTGAGGTCGTCGGCGCCCTTGATCATCGCCGCGTCGAAGCCGGCTCCGGCCATCACCGCGAAACGCTCGCCGTCGAAGCAGCCGACGTCGAGGCGGCGGCGTTCGCCGTGCAGGGCGACGTCGACGGCTTGGGCGATGTCGCGCTCGATCCCGAGGTGGGTGGCAAAGAGGTTGGAGGTGCCGGCGGGGACGATCGCCAGCGGGACGTCGGTGTCCTTCAGCGCGTTGACGCAGCGGCGGATCATCCCGTCCCCGCCCCAGGCGATCAGCAGCTCGGCGCCCTCGTCGAGCGCTTCTTCGACCGCGGCCGGGGCACGCTTGCTCTTCGGCACCTCGGTCCAGAGCGGGTCCTCGACGCCCGCCTCGGCCAGCGTGCGACGCAGCTCCGGCAGCCCGCCGCCGACCGTCTTGCCCGCATGGGCGACGACCGCGACCTTCATGCCCGCCTCTCCGCCGCCGCGCCGGCGGCGCGGCAGGCGAACAGGAGGACGAGGATCGCGCCGATCCCGATGAGGACGCCGCCGGCGACGTCGAGCGGGTGGTGCATCCCCTCGTACATGCGCGAGAGGGCGACGAAGGTGACGACGAGGATCGCCGCGGTCCAGGCCAGCGCCTCCTTCAGGCTGCTGGTGAAGCGGGTGGTGAGGAGCAGCACCAGGCCGGCGTAGACGGCGACCGAGGCGGCGGTGTGGCCGGAGGGGTAGCTGGCGTCGACTTCGAGGTGTTCGAGCCGGTGGACCGAGGGGCGCTCGCGGGGGACGGCGATCGAGGTCACCCGGTAGGTGGCCGACTCGACCGCGAGCACGAATACCGCGAAGGCCGCGATCAGCCAGTGGCGGAAGTAGGCGCAGACGAAGGCGACGATGCCGACGAGGATCGGCAGGAGCGGGGCGCCGCCGACCACGGAGCCGACTTCGGCGAACGTCGTCAGGGTGCCGGTGCGGTGCTGGGCGAGGGTGTCGTTGAAGCTCTCGTCGGCGCCTTCCAGCCCGAGGCCGCCGTTGGCGACGAGGACGTGGACGACGAAGAGGGCGAGCAGGATCGAGGCCGCGGCCAGCAGCAGGAAGCCGATGAGCAGCGCGAGGAAGAAGACGAGAGCGGGGTGGCGTGAGTCGAGCCTGGCGGCGAAGCGGTCGGGAAGGCTGCCGGAGCGGGCCTCGAAGCTCGGGACGGAGCGGCGAGCGTCCGTGCGCGCCCCTTCAGGGGATGCCTGGCGCGATCTCTCCTCCACCGTCACGCCCCGGTCTATCCCCCAGACCCGCCCATACTATGCATCGGGGCCTTTAACCAATTCCTGGTTTCGGTCCCATTTGCGGGGTAATTCCCCCTTCTGATGCCGTTTCTCCTTCTTCTACTTATTTCTGCACTCGCCGGCCTCGGCGCCGCGATCCTCACCCGCCGCTACCCCGGCAGCGCCTCCGCGCCGACGGTGGTCGAGGTGGCGCGGGAGGCCGGCGAGCACGCCAGCGGGGCGACGGCCCAGCGCATCGGCCGGACGGCGCGGCGCGATCCCGAGAAGGCGACCGGGCTGGCGCTGACGCTCGCGCTCCTCGTCGTCCTCGTCGGCGGGCTGCTGCTGGCGCTGCTGGCCGTCGTCGTCCGCAGCAGCGACGCTCTTGCCGGCATCGACAGCAGCGTCGCCGAATGGGCGCACCGTCACGGCAGCGCCTGGTCGCACGACGCGCTCACGCTGGTGACGCGGCTGGGAGAAGTGTGGGTGGTCGTGCCCGTCGCGATCCTGGTCGCGGCCGTCGAGGTCGCCCGCACGCGCAACCGCTGGGTGGTGCCGTTCCTGCTGGTCGTGATCCTCGGCGACCATCTCCTCACCAACGCCGTCAAGCAGATCGTCGACCGCGCCCGCCCGACGATCGAGGCCGTCGCCGCCACCCTCGGCCCCTCCTTCCCCAGCGGCCATACCTCCACCGCCGCCGCCTCCTGGGCCGCCTTCGCCCTCGTCGCCGGCCGCTGGTGGGGCCGCCGCGCCTGGCCCGCCCTCGCCGGCGCCGCCATCGGTATCGCCGTCGCCGTTGGCCTCAGCCGGGTCTTCCTCGACGTCCACTGGCTGACCGACGTCCTCGGTGGCCTCGCCCTCGGCTGGGGCTGGTTCGCCGCCTGCGCGATCGCCTTCGGCGGCCGCCTCCTCAGCTTCGGCGCCTCCGCTCAGGCAGCGGGTCGCGGCGCGGCTGAGGCGTCAGACGCCTCAGCCGAGGTCGCCTCGCGCTCCCGCTCGTAGAACCTCACCCACTTGCGAATAGCGTTGTCGGAGACGCCGTACTTGCGGCCGACCCAGCAATAGCCGTGAGCCTCGATCTCGGCGAGAAGTTGGTCGTAGGGCGGGCGAGTTACACGCCGATAAGCAGGGATCGACCGTCCCCGCAACTTCGATCGGTCCCAGCGCGTGCCGCAGTCCCGAGTGCAATAGCGCTGCTCCGGCCGCCCTGGGAAAAAGTCCTTACCACAGCGACGACAGGATCTCTTCGATTTTGGAACACGGTTCTTCCGCCCACAATGCGTGTCGAGGGTCGCTGCACAGTTCGGACAAACGATCTGCAAATTCTCGATTCGGTTGTCGTTTCGGACGCCGTTGATGTGATCGATGATCATCGCCATACGCTGGCCTCGCCAGTTCTCGTCTTGGCCGCAAAGCTCGCATCGAGGTTCCTTCAGCCCCTCCTGGAATAGGCGGCGCTTCAAGTTCTGACGCGAGCAGGTGGAGTCCACGACTAGCAATTCCTCAAGCGGGCGTTTCTTCGTTCGGAAATTCATTTCTCGAGCCCGTGCTGGATCGAAGTGGTCGGTAGAGATCTCCCAGAGCTCGGCGTATTTCTTCAAAACCCTCCAGGCACCCCCGGTGGAACATAGGCCGAGCTTTCGCAGGCTTTCCGCCCACGAGTATGAGGTCGAGATTGCGTCACGAGCCTGCTCTTCCGAGTAACTCACAGGTCTTCCTGGCATGCGAACCATCCTTTCAGATGCCGCAGACAGAAAGATGCGACTGGGGGGCTCGGACTCGAACCGAGATACCCGACTCCAAAGGTCGGGGGCTTAGCCTGTTAGCCGACCCCCCAGAGCAGTACGTAGGTTAGATCAGAGTCACTCCTCCGTCGCCCGCGCGACCTTGCCGCCTTTCGCGCCCGGCTCCATCGCCGGGCCCCGGGGCGAGGCGATCCCGAGCACCCGCATCGCCTTCAGGCCCAGCCCTAGCTTCTCGCGGCCCTCGGTGGCGCTGACGTCGTGGCCGCAGAGCTCGCGGACCCGCTCGAGGCGGTAGCGGATCGTGTGGCGGTGGGTGAAGAGCTGTTTGGCGGTGGCGGCGACGTTGCCGTCGTTCTCGAGATAGGCCTCGACGGTCGTCACCAGCTCGGTCTCGTACTGGTCGTCGTACTCGTTCAGCGGCTGCACCGTCTCCGCGTAGAAGCGTTCCAGCTCGGCCGGGTCCTCGCTCATCGCCGGCAGCAGCAGGCGGTAGGCGCCGGTGTCCTCGAAGGCGAGCAGGGAACGGCCCTCTGCCTCGCCGACGTTGACCGCGAGGTGGGCCTCGCTGCCGGCCCGGTAGAGGTCGACGGGGTCGGCGCAGCGGCGGCTACGGCCGGTGGTGAGGTGGAAGCCCGGGAGGCTGTCGTCGAGCTCGCGAGCCAGCCCCGCCGCGGCCCGCGCCAGCCGCTCGTCGTCCTCGGCGGGGACGATCGCGGCGATCTCCGCCGCCGCCTCGCCGCCGTCGCTGGCCGCCAGTGCCCCCGGGGCCAGCGCCCGCAGCGCCCGCTGGGCGAGGACCAGCACCCGCTCGCGCCACTCCCCCGTCTGCGCCGCCCGCGGCGCCGCCCGCAGGACGACGACGCCGGCGCCGCGATCGAGGTCGGCGCCGAGCTCGGAGGCCTGGGCGACGATGTCGCGGCGGTCGGTCACCTCGCGCCGCAGGACCGCCCGCACGAAGGCTCCCGCCGCCTCCTCGCTCTCCCACTCAGGCGAGCGCGAGCGCTCCAGCTCCAGCGCCAGCAGCGTCGTCACCATCCGCGCGATCACCGGGTCCGGCGCCTCCTTGGCCCGGTAGCGCAGCTCCCCCACCGCGGTGTCGGCGACCCGCAGCTCGACCGTCGTCACGCCCTCGCCGCCGGAGAGCAGCTTCTGCTCCTGGTCGGAGGAGGCGCCGGCGACCGCCAGCACGGCGCTGGAGCGGTCGATCAGGGCGACGCTGGCGTCGAGCAGCCGCGCCGCCGCCCGCGCCACCGCCGGCAGGCCGGCGCCGGACTCGACGGCGTCGGAGAGCGCCTCGAGCAGGGTCGCTCGTTCGGTTGATGCAGAGCCAGGCATCGGGGCATTATCCCGACGCGGCGCTGGGATCTAGCTTCCGTGGATGAAGTTCGTGATGTCCGGCCAGGACCAGACGATCGCCAGGCCGATGACAACGCCGCCGATCACTAGCGCCGCGAGCACGAAGACCGAGAGGAAGCCCGCCGCCGCCTTCTCCCAGATCCGGCCGTAGGAGCTGAGCGCCGGCTGGAGGATCAGGGTGACGAAGACGACCAGGCAGATCGCCGCAGCGGCTCCGTAGAGCAGGTACTGGTGACCGAGGTCGGTCAGCGCGAGAGGCATCACTGCTCTGGATTTTGGCGCACTTGCGAGACGACCAGCCCGACGACCGCGGAGAGCGAGAAGGCAGCGGCGCCGAGCGCCCAGCCGGCGCTGACGTCGGAGAGGTAGTGGAAGCCGAGGTAGACGCGCGAGAGCCCGATCAGCGCCGTGAGGACGAAGCCGGCGACGACCACCGCCGTCGCCTGCGCCATCCCCGGCCGCAGCCGCAGGACGATCGTGATCGCCAGCCAGAGGTAGAAGACCGAGTGGGCGGCGTGGCCGCTGGGGAAGGAGCCGTCGCCGGAGCCGAGCGCTTCGCCGGGAGCCGGGCGGTCGACGGAAGCCGCGAGCACGTCGATCCCGGTCTGGGTGATCGCCATCCCGGCGACCAGGACCCAAAACTCGACCCAGCGCCGCCGCCAGGCGAGCAGCGACGCGCAGATCGCCGCCGCGATGGAGACGGCCACCGCCGAGCCGAGCCAGGAGACGGCCTTGGCGATGCTGGTGAGGGCGCCGGCCTGGATGTGGCCGACGAGTTCGGCCGCGGTTTCGTCCCCAGGCGTCGGGTCGGGGTCGCCGCCGATGATCACCGCGTAGGAGACGAGCACGAAGAGGGCGACCGCCAGGGCCGCCATCAGCGAGGTGAATTCGAGCCCGAAGGTGCCGCCCGGGGTCACCCGGTCCCAGAGGAAGCGGAGCTCGCGCCGGCGCGCCAGCTCGACCAGCCAGCGGGTCGCCCGGTGCTCCTCCATCCACCCCACCGCCTTCTCCCGGTTCTCCTCGACCCGCAGCCAGCGGACGAGGAAGACCGTGCCGCCGACGACGACGATCAGCGTCGCCAGCGCGAAGGCGCCGCGGGCGGCGTAGTGGCCGGCGGTCTCGATGCTGCGCGAGAAGAAGTAGCCGATGAGGATGTGCAGCGAGGCCCAGAGCCCGGTGCCGAGAATGCTGTAGGGGACGAAGCCCCGGTACCCCATCCCCGAGCTGCCGGCGATGAACGGCGCGAAGGCGCGGACGAGGCTGATCCAGCGGCCGATGAAGATCGTCTTGCCGCCGTGGCGGCCGAAGTAGTCCTCGACTCTCTCGAAGCGCTCGTGGCTGATCCCGACCCGCGGCCCGTGCTTCAAGACGAACTCGCGACCGAGCCGGCGGCCGAGGAAGAAGCTGGTGGTGTCGCCGAGCCAGGCCGAGAACCAGGCGATCGCGATCAGCAGGTAGATGTCGATGGCGCCCTGACCCGCGACGGCGCCGCCGAGCAGCATCACCGTCTCGCCGGGGACGATTAGCCCGACGAAGGCGCCGGTCTCGGCGAAGGCGAAGACGGCGACGATCAGGTAGGTCCAGGCGCCGAGCGTCTGGGAGAGGTCCTCGAGCAGCCCCTGCAGGTCGAGGTGGCCGAGCTGGCGGCTGATGAAGTAGTAGATCGCGCCGACGACGAGGACGGCGACGCCGATTTTCAGCCGTTTGCGGTTCTCTCCGCTCCCATCCTCGCCCGGCAGCTTCACGGGCCCAGTCTCGCGCGTCCGGCGGCGCAGACGATCGCTTCCTCAGCATCGAGCGATTCCGCCGCGATCTTGGCCGCGCCGAGGTCGCCGAAGAGCCCGACCGCGGTCGGGCCGGAGCCGCTGAGGATCGCCTTCGGCGCCCCGGCCGCGCGCAGCGCCCCCAGCGCCCCGCCGATGTCCGGGCGCAAGGAGAGCGCCGCCGGCTCGAGGTCGTTGACGAGCAGGTCGGGATACTCGAGCGGCGAGGCGCCGGCGCCGGCGACCTCGCGCAGCCGCGCCGCCAGCTCCTCCAGCTCCTCTTCACCGCGCCCGAGGCCGAGCCGGTCGGCCTCGGCGAAGACGGCGGCGGTGCTGAGGCCGCCCCCGCCGGGAAGGAGCACGACGGCGTGCTCGGTCGGCTCCGGCAGCGGCGAGACGTGCTCCCCCGCCCCCCGGACCAGCGCCAGCGCCGGCCGCAGTTGCGAGGGCACGTCGGCGCCGAGCTCGGCCGCCAGCTCGGGCAGATCGGCCACCTCGCCCGCCCCCAGCCGCAGGATCGCGGCGGCGTCGCCGCTGCCGCCGCCGAGCCCGGCGGCGACCGGCACCCGCTTCTCGATCTCGATCCGCAGCGGCTCGCTCTCCCAGCCGCGCTCCCGCAGGCCCGCCAGGGCCCGCGCCGCCAGGTTCTCGCCCTCGACCCCGGGGCAGACCACTTCGTCCCGCTCGGCCGGCGAGACCTCGATCAGGTCGGCCAGCGCCAGCGGCTCGAACAGCGAGCAGAGCTCGTGCAGCCCGTCCTTGCGCGCCCGCCCCAGGTAGAGGCAGAGGTTCAGCTTCGCCGGCGCGTGCAGGAGCATCAGCCGCGCAGCTTCGCGGAGAGGGCGGCGAGCTGCCCCGGCGCCAGCGCCTCAGCGCGGGCGTCCGCGGGCAGGCCGAGCTCGGCCAGGGCGGCGCGGACGGGCCCGAGGCTCCCCGGCGAGGCGTGCTCGAGCGAGCGGGCCAGGGACTTGCGACGGTGGGCGAAGGCGGCGCGGATCAGCGCCCGCGTCTCGGCGTCGGCGCCAGGGCCGGTGCGGCGCAGGCGCAGGATCGCCGAGTCGACCCGCGGCCGGGGCTTGAAGACGGCCGGGTCGACCGCCCGCACGAGCTCGACCTCGCAGGCGAGCTGGGCGACCGCGCTCGGGCTCCCGTAGGTGCGGCTGCCCGGCCCCGCCCGCAGCCGGTCGGCGATCTCCCGCTGCACCATCACCGTCCAGCGCCGCAGCGAGGGCAGCTGCTCGATCGTCCGCAGGATCAGCGGCGTCGCCACCGAGTAGGGCAGGTTGGCGACCATCGCGGTGGGGGGCGGCCGCAGCGCCGCCAGGTCGAGCTTCATTGCGTCGCCCCAGTGCAGCTCGACATTCGGCAGTGCAGCGACCGGCGCCAGCGCCTCCTCCAGCCCACGGTCGATCTCGACCGTGTGCAGGTGCGCCGCCGCAGCGGCGAGCCGCCCGCTCAAGACCCCTTCCCCCGCCCCGACCTCGAGCACGACGTCCCCGGGCGCCAGCTCGGCATCGCGGACGATCGCGTCGAGCAGGTTCGGGTCGGCGAGGAAGTTCTGCCCGAGCCGGACCACGGCTACCAGCCGAAGAGGGTCTGCGCGTTCGCCTCGACCGTGCGCTCCAGCTCCTCGTAGGAGACGCCGCGGACCTTGGCGATTGCGCGCGCCGTCTCGACCACGAAGGCGGGCTGGTTGCGCTTGCCGCGCATCGGCTGCGGCGCCAGGTAGGGCGCGTCGGTCTCGACCAGGATCCGCTCGGCCGGCACCTTGGCGGCGGCGAAGAGCAGCTCCTTGGCGCTCGGGTAGGTGGCGTTGCCGGCGAAGGAGCAGTACCAGCCGCGCTCGGCCGCGTCGCCGACCCGGTGCGGAGCCGAGAAGCAGTGGAGGATCACCGGCTGCCCGTCAGCCTGCGCGTCGAGGGTGTCGAAGATCTCGTCGGTGGCGGCGGTCTCGCCCTCGGGGTCGCGGGCGTGGATCACGATCGGCAGGTCGAGCTCGCACGCGATCCCGATCTGCGCCGCGAAGGCGCGGCGCTGGTCCTCCGGCGCCGCCGTATCGCGGTAGAAGTCGAGCCCGGTCTCGCCGATCGCCCGCACCCTCTCGTGCGCGCCGAACCGGCGGATTTCCGCCGCCGCTGCTTCGTCGAAGCCGCTGGCGTCGTTGGGGTGGCGGCCGACCGCGGCGAAGACCGCCTCGTGGCGCTCGGCGCTCGCCACTGCGACCGGGTTCGAGTCGGCCCCCATCCCGATCGTCAGCATCCGCCCGACGCCGGCCTCCAGCGCCGCCGCGACCAGCTCGTCCTCCTTGCCGTCGCAGAGAAAGAGGTGGGTGTGGGAGTCGATCATCGGACGGGTCAGCCTATCCTTCGCCCGATGCCGGACCCCGCCGACTACTACCGCGAGATCTACCTGCGCGGGCTCGGCGGCGAGACGCCGGCGATCCCGGTCGCGGTCGCCGACCTCGAGCGCGAGGCGATCGCGGCGATGGACCCGAAGGCCGCCAACTACGTCGGCGCCGGGGCGGGCTCGGAGGAGACGATGCGGGCCAACACCGAGGCCTTCGCCCGCCACCGGATTGTGCCACGGATGCTGCGCGACGTCGCTAGCCGCGACCTCTCGAGCACGGTGCTCGGGACGGAGATGCCGGCGCCGCTGCTGCTGGCGCCGATCGGGGTGCAGAAGGTCGTCCACGAGGAGGGAGAGCTGGCGACCGCCCGCGCCGCCGCCGCGGTCGGGGTGCCGATGATCGCCAGCACCGCCGCCCACTTCTCGCTCGAGGAGATCGCCGAGGCGGGGGGCGAGGCGCCGCGCTGGTTCCAGCTCTACTGGCCCAACGACCCGGCGCTGGCGCGGAGCATGGTGGAGCGGGCCGAGCGGGCCGGCTACGGGGCGATCGTCCTCACCGTCGACACCTTCATCCCCGGCTGGAAGCCGCGCGACCTGCAGCAGGCCTGGCTGCCCTTCCTCAACGGCATGGGCGTCGCCAACTACTTCCAGGACCCGGTCTTCCGCGCGGCGCTCGAGAAGACCCCCGAGGAGGACGTCGGCGCCGCCACCGGCCACTTCCTCGGCGTCCAGGCGAACCCGTCGCTGAGCTGGGACGACCTGGCGCAGCTGCGCGAGATGACCTCGCTGCCGATCGTGATCAAGGGGATCCAGCACCCCGACGACGCCCGCGAGGCGGCGCGGCGGGGAATCGACGGCATCGTCGTCTCCAACCACGGCGGCCGCCAGGTCGACGGCGCGATCTCCTCCCTCGACGCCCTGCCGACGATCGCCGCGGCGGCCGGCCACGACCTCGCGATCCTCTTCGACAGCGGCATCCGGGGCGGCGCCGACGCCCTCAAGGCGCTCGCCCTCGGCGCCGACGCGGTCTGCCTCGGCCGCCCCTACGTCTGGGGCCTGGCGCTCGGCGGCCAGGACGGCGTCGAAGCGGTGCTGAAGATGGTCCTCGCCGAGCTCGACCTGACGATGGCCCTCTGCGGCCTCACCCGCCCCGAGCAGATCGGGCCGGAGCTGCTGGCCTAGGAGTCGATCTTCGGAAAGAGCGGCGGCACCCGCTCGACCTTCTGCCCGCCCTCGCGGGAGCCGAGCTCGGCCAGCGTCCGCCCCTCTTCGTCCAGCGCCGCCAGCAGCGTCTCGCTGGTCTGCGGCAGGTAGGGGATCAGCAGCAGGGTGAGGACCCGCAGGCCCTCGACCAGGTTGTAGAGGACTTCGTCGAGGCGCTCGGGATCGGCCTCGTCCCTGGCCAGCACCCACGGCTGCGTCTCCTCGACGAAGCGGTTGAGGCGGCGGACCAGGGCCCAGACGAGGTCGAGCGCCTGGGTCAGCTCGGCCCGGTCAAGCAGATCGCTGAAGCGCGCGACCGTCCCTTCGAAGTCCTCGGCCAGCGTCGCGTCGACCTGGGCGACCGGGACGATCCCGTCGCGGTAGCGGTCGACCATCGCCAGCACCCGGCTGGCGAGGTTGCCGTAGTCGTTGGCGAGCTCGGTCTCGTAGCGCTGCTCGAACCCAGCGGTGGAGATCGAGCCGTCCTGGCCGAAGCTGACCTCGCGGAAGAGGTAGAAGCGGAGCGCGTCGGCGCCGAAGCGCTCGATCACCGCGAAGGGGTCGAGGACGTTGCCGAGGCTCTTCGACATCTTTTTCTCCCCCATCAGCAGATACCCATGGATGACCATCCGCCGCGGCGGCTCGATCTCGGCGGCGAGGCAGAGCGCCGGCCAGATCACCGCGTGGAACTTGAGGATATCCTTTGCCATCACGTGCAGGTCGGCGGGCCAGTAACGGTCGGTCAGGTCCTCCCCCTCGCGGGCGAACTTCAGCGCCGTGACGTAGTTGAGGAGGGCGTCAAACCAGACGTACATCCGCTGCTCGGGGTCCCAGGGAAGCGGCAGCCCCCATTTGAGGCTGGGGCGCGAGAGCGAGACGTCTTCGAGCCCGCCCTTGATGAAGGAGAGCGCCTCGTTGCGCCGGAACCCCGGCACGACGAAATCCGGCCGCTCCTCATAAAGGCCTTCCAGCTGCCCCTGGAAGGCCGAGAGCTTGAAGAAGTAGTTCTCCTCCCGTTCCTTCTGCAGCGGGATCTCGTGAATCGGGCAGGTGTTGCCCGGCCCCAGCTCCCGCTCGGTTTTGAAGTCGGCGCAGCGGGGGCAGTACCAGCCTTCGTAGACCCCCTTGGTCACCCAGCCGTTGTCGTAGACCCGCTGCATGATCTCCGCGACCCGCTCGGTGTGCCGCGGGTCGCTGGTGCGGATGAAGAAGTCGTTGGTCGCGTCGATGATCGGCATCAACCCCTCGAACTTCGCCGCGTTGGTATCCGCCAGCTCCTGCGGCGTCACCCCCGCCTTCTTCGCCGCGTTCTCCACCGGCTCCCCGTGCTCGTCGGTCCCGGTGAGGAAGAACACGTCCTCCCCCCGCTGCCGATGATGCCGCGCCAGCACATCCGCAGCCATCGTCGAATACGCGTGCCCCAGATGCGGCTCCGCGTTGACGTAGTAGATCGGCGTGGTGACGTAGAAAGACATTGGTCCCCAGGCTATTCGCGCAAACCGGTGTGCGCGTGGCCAAGCAGATCAAGGACACAGGGAGCGCCGTGTGCTCTGCACACAAGCGACCGAGGACGCAGAGATGCGCCGCGCCACGCGCTCACCGGCGCGCCTCGCGGCCCGTCAGCGCTTTGTAGAGATCGTTCGCTCGCGTGCCGGTGAGCGCAGCGACCACGGAGGCCGCCGCTCGCGGCCGCGCGCCCGACTGCACCAGGTGCCGGAGGGCGTCGACCGCGAAGCCGACGTCTTTGTCGTGCTCGGAGGAGGCGGCGGGGGCGATGACGAGGACGAGCTCGCCTTTGACGTCGCCGCGGAAGCGGCGGGCGAGTTCGGCGAGGGTGCCGCGGGCGACCTCCTCGTGGACCTTGGTCAGCTCGCGGCAGACGGCGGCGTCGCGGTCGGGCGCCAGGGAGGCGAGGGCGGCGAGGGACTCGCCGACGCGGCGGGGCGACTCGAAGGCGACAACGGTCTCGGCCGAGCGCAGGACCCGCTCCATCTCCCCCGCCCGGCGGGGCAGGAAGCCCTCGAAGCGCCACTTGTCGGTCGGCAGGCCGGAGGCGACGAGGGCGACCGGGATCACCGAGGGTCCGGGCAGCACCGTCACCTCGAGCGCGCGGTCGATGCAGCGGCGGATCAGCTTGAAGCCGGGGTCGGAGATCCCCGGCATCCCCGCGTCGGAGACGAGCGCGACGACGTCGCCGCGCTCGATCCGCTGCGAGAGCTCGACGGCGCGGGCCGATTCGTTGCCCTCGTGGAAGGAGACCAGCCGCGGCGCCGGCCGGATCCCCAGCTTGTCGAGCAGGCCGCCGGTGCGGCGGGTGTCCTCGCAGGCGATGAAGTCGGCGCTGACCAGCGCCTCGCGGACCCGCGGGGTGACGTCGTCGAGGTTTCCGATCGGAGTTGGACAGACGACGAGGCAGCCCGGCATCAGGCGCCCGCCCCGGCCAGCCCGCGCCGCGCCATCGCCGCGGCGCCGATCATGCCGGCGTCGTTGCCGAGCGTCGCCTCGAGGATCGGCGTCTCGTTCATCGGCCGCAGCGCCCGCTGGCGCACTTCGCGCCGCGCCGGCTCCAGCAGCAGGTCGCCGGCGGCGATCACCCCGCCCCCGACGACGATCGCGTTCGGCTGGAAGACGTTGGCGAAGCTCGAGCAGGCGACACCGAGCCGGCCGCCGATCAGGTCGAAGACGCCGATCGCCAGCGGGTCGCCCGCCAGCGCCGCCTCGGTCACCGCCTTGCCGTCGATCTCCCCGCCTTCGGCCAGCACCTTCCCCAGCGCCGAGTCCGGCGTGCTTTCCGCCGCCGCCCGCCCCTCGCGCCCGAGCGCGGTCCCCGAGGCCAGCGACTCGACGCAGCCGTGGTTGGGGCAGTTGCCCTGGCAGGGCGGGCCGTCGGCCTGGATGACGACGTGGCCGAGCTCGGCGCCGGCGCCGCTCGAGCCGCGGTAGATCTCGCCGCCGAGGATGAGGCCGCCGCCGATCCCGGTGCCGACCGTCAGCATCACCATGTGCGGCTTGCCCTCGGCGGCGCCGTAGAGGTACTCGGCAAGCGCGGCGACGTTGCCGTCGTTGTCGACGAAGACCGGCAGGCCGACCCGCTCGCTGACGATGTCCCGGATCGCGAGGTCGGAGAGCGGCAGGTTGACGGCGGAGACGGCAATCCCCTCGTCGTGGTCGATCGTCGCCGGAATGCCGAGCCCGACGGCGGCGACATCCGGGCGCGCGTCCCGCGCATCCGTCACCTCGCGGACCAGCAGCTCGACCAGCTCGTCCTCGGTCTGCCCGGTCGAAGCCTCGCGCTGTTCGTAGAGTGGCTCGGTGCCGGAGAGGACGCCGACCAGCATCTTCGTACCCCCGAGGTCGACCCCGATCGTCTCGACAGAACTCATCGACGGGGGGCGGGGAGGCGGACGACCGAGTGCATCGCCATGATTTCTAGCCTTTCATGAGCCCCGACGGCGAGCAGCGGCCCCCCGGGCCGCCCGAAAACGAGCCCGAGTACAAGGTCTACCGCTCCCGCAAGGGCCTGTTTTCGCGCCTGAAAGGCGCGGATCTGTCCGGGCTGCGGGACCGTGCAAGGCTGCCTTCACGCGGGCCGCGCCGGGAGAAGGAGCCGCGCCGGCCGGGCGCGCCGCGAGCGCCCTTCAACGTCCGCCGCGTCCTCAAGTGGGTCGGGATCGCCGCCCTCGCCTGGATCCTGATCAGCCTCCTCGCCTTCGGCGTCTCCGCCCAGATCCAGTCCTTCAGGCTCTCCGGCGAAGCCCGCGACGCCCTCCACGGCAACCCCTTCCTGCTCTTCAAGCCGCAGACGATCCTCGTCCTTGGCACCGACGCGCGCCCGCCCGGAAGCAGCGACGACGACACCTCCGAGGAGTGCTTCGAACAGCAGTCGAAGGGTGAGAAGCCGCACAAGCCCTGCTACGAAGGCGAATTCCGCGCCGACACCCTGATGCTGGTCCGGGCCGGCGGCGGCGCCTTCCGCAAACTCTCGATCCCCCGCGACACCTTCGCCGACATCCCCGGCCACACGCCGACGAAAATCAACGCCGCCTTCGCCTACGGCGGCGCCGCCCTGCAGATCAAGACGATCGAACAGTTCCTCGGGATCCAGATCGACCACGTCGCGATCGTCGACTTCACGGGCTTCGAAGACCTGATCGACGCGGTCGGCGGGGTCACGGTCGACGTCCCGGTCAAGCTCTGCGCCGACATCTCCGGCGGCGCCGGCGGCGGCCAGGGCGGGGTCAGCATCCGCCTGCACAAGGGCGAGAACACCCTCGACGGCGAAAAGGCCCTCGCCTACTCGCGGGTCCGCCACGTCAGCGAATGCCCCGGCCCCGGCAGGAGCGTCTACTCGCTCGGCGGCTACGACGACCTCGACCGCGAGCGGGCGCAGCAGGAAGTGATCAACGGGATCAAGGACCGCCTCACCGACCCGCTCCGCCTCCCCTACAACTTCATCCATGGCCCGATCATCGGCTGGGACGCCCCGAAGGCCTTCGTCAGCGACATGGGCTTCTTCACGATGCCGCAGCTGGTCCTCTCGGCCGGGATCGGCGGCAGCGCCCCGGCCGAAGTCCTCTGCAGCAAGGGCGAATGCCCCCCGGGCCCCGGCGGCTCCTTCGAAGTCCCCGACTCCGTCCGCAAGAAGGCCGTCGACAAGTTCCTCAACGGCTGAGAAAATTCAGCGTCCGCTGAGTTCTCCCCCGTAGGGGGTGGAAAATTCAGCGAACGCTGAATTTTCCGGCGCCGTCCACCAGCGGGGCGGTCACCGCATTAGGCGACGAGAGGAGCCGCGATCGCTCCCACGCCGAAGGCGAACCTCCAGACCAGGCCGACCCGAACCTCGCTCGACATTGAGCGCTCAGTCGACGGTCGAGGCGGCTGGCTTCGATTCGGATTTCGACTCGCTCTTGCCGGAGTCCGACTTCGACTCCGAGGAGCCCGAGCCGCCGGAGTCGCCGCCGGACTCCGAGCCGCCGTTGCCGCCGCCCCGCTTGGTCCCGTAATCGGTGTTGTGGAAGCCGGAGCCCTTGAAGTGGATCGCCGGCGGGGTCAGCACCCGCGCAGCCGGGGCGCCGCACTCCTCGCACGCGGTCAGCGGCTCGTCGGTCATCCGCTGGATCACCTCGAAGACGTGGCCGTTCTCGCATTTGTACTCGTAGATGGGCATGGCGCTGCGGGATTATCGCAGCCGCTACCGTTCCCGCCATGGCGACCGAGCAGGGAACGCGACCGACCGAGGTGACGATGGAGGAGATCGTCGCCCTCTGCAAACGGCGCGGCTTCGTCTTCCCCTCCTCCGAGATCTACGGCGGCCTCGGCTCCACCTACGACTACGGCCACTACGGCGTCCTGTTGAAGAACAACGTCAAGGCGGAGTGGTGGAAGGCGATGCTGCAGGAGCGCGACGACATCGTCGCCGTGGACTCGGCGATCCTCCAGCACCCGCGTGTCTGGGAGGCCTCCGGCCACCTCGAAGGCTTCACCGACCCGCTGGTCCAGTGCCTCGGCAAGTGCAAGAAGCGCTGGCGCGAGGACCATCTGCGCGAGGCGGTCGAAGCCGAAGGCGGCGACCCGAACGCCGAGCTGCGCTGCCCGGAGTGCGGCGGCGAGCTCTCCGAGCCGCGCCAGTTCAACCTCATGTTCGAAACCCACGTCGGCCCCGTCGCCGAGGAGGGCTCGACCGTCTACCTGCGCCCGGAGACCGCCCAGGGGATCTTCATCAACTTCAAGAACGTGCTCGGCTTCGCCCGCAAGAAGCCGCCGTTCGGGATCGCCCAGGTCGGCAAGTCCTTCCGCAACGAGATCACCCCCGGCAACTTCATCTTCCGCACCCGCGAGTTCGAGCAGATGGAGATGGAGTACTTCGTCCCGCCCGCCGAAGCACAGAAGTGGCACCAGCACTGGATGGCTGAGCGCGAGCGCTGGTACACCGAGCTCGGCATCCGCCCCGACCACCTGCGGGTCCGCGCCCACGGCGAGGACGAGCTCTCCCACTACTCCTCGGCGACCAGCGACATCGAGTACCTCTTCCCGATCGGCTGGTCGGAGCTGGAGGGGATCGCCGACCGCGGCGACTTCGACCTCACCCAGCACGCCAAGTTCAGCGGCGAGAAGCTCGAGTACTTCGACCAGCAGACCAAAGAACGCTACGTCCCGCACGTGATCGAGCCCGCCGCCGGCGCCGACCGCGCCACCCTCGCCTTCCTCGTCGACTCCTACGAGGTCGAGGAGGTCGAGGGCCGCCAGCGCACCGTCCTGCGCCTGCACCCGCGCCTGGCCCCGGTCAAGGTCGCCGTCCTCCCGCTCGTCTCCAAGGACGGCCTGCCGGAGAAGGCCCGCGAGATCTTCGGCGACCTCCGCCGCCGCCTCCCCACCGAGTTCGACGAAGGCGGCTCGATCGGCAAGCGCTACCGCCGCCAGGACGAGATTGGCACCCCCTGGGGCATCACCGTCGACCACCAGACGATGGAAGACGACAGCGTCACCCTCCGCGACCGCGACTCCCTCGAGCAGGTGCGCGTCCCGATCGAGGGCCTCGGCGACGAGCTGGTCGGCCGCCTGGAAGCACCCTGGCGCAGCCCGAAGCTCGGCTGACGACGCTCGCCGGGCCACCGGTGCACCGCAGCGTCCGCCCCAGCGGCGAGAGTTCCCTCAGCGCCTGCCCCAGTCCCCGAACCAATAGGAGCGACAGACACATGAGCTTCGGCGAAGCGATACGCGACGGCTTCACGAAATACGCGACGTTCAGCGGACGGTCCTCGCGGTCGGCCTACTGGTGGTGGATCCTCTTCTACGTCCTCGTCATCATCGTGGCGTCGGTCCTCGACGCGGCCATCTCCACCGGGGTCATCGCCATCCTCGTCTGGCTGGGGTTCTTCCTTCCGAACCTCGCCGTCCTGGTGCGCCGCCTGCACGACACGGACCGCACCGGCTGGTGGGTGCTGATCGGGCTGATCCCGCTGATCGGGGCCATCGTCCTGATCGTCTTCGCCTGCATCGACTCCGGGCCGCCGAACAAGTACGGACAGGGGCCCGACGACAGAGGCGAGCTGGCCGCTACCGCGCCGGCCGGTCAGTCGCCGGCGGCGCCGACGGCGCCCCAGAGCCCGCCGTCGAGCGAGATGCCCCCGCCCCCCGGCCAGGGCGGCCCCGCCTCCTGAGCGGGGGCAGGTAGAGGAGAGTCATGGCCTACGAGATGAAGATCCGCGGTACCGAGGACGAGGTGAAGGTGCGCAGCCCCTGGGCCGTGGCCCTGCTGCCGATTGTCACCCTCGGGGTCTACCACGTCGTCTGGTGGTACAAGATCAACAAGGAGCTGAAGGCCTACGGCGAAGCCAAGGGCTACGACCTCGGTCAGAACCCGACCAACTCGGCGCTGGCCCTGTTCCCGGGCTTCCTGATCATCGTCCCGTCGCTGGTCAGCTACTGGCGCGGCACCAAGCGCGTCCAAGGCGCCTCCAAGATCGTCGGCCGCGAGCCGGCCAGCGGCTGGATCGCGCTGATCCTCTATCTGCTGCTCTCGCCGGCCATGTTCGCCTACCTGCAGGTCTCGCTCAACAACGTCTGGGAGCAGGATGCCGAACCGCTTCCGGGCCACGAGGCGCCGCCGGCGCCGAGCGACGCGATGCCGCCCCGCATCGACGACCAGCCCTAGGACCCGAGGCACTTGAGGACCCGCTGCGCTTCCTTCTCGAGCGCAGCGGCGTCCTGCTGTCGCACCTCTTCGAGGTGCTCGATCGTCTGCAGCTCGCCGAGCCAGTCGCGGCCGAGGACCGTAGGCGTGCTGCTTGCCGAGCATCGGCCCGCGTACGGAGATCCCCTGCGCGGCGGCGAGGAACATCAGGTGGATGAAGGCCTGACCCTCGGTCCGGACCACCGCGGCGTCGAGCCGCGCCCGCAGGTCCCTCCCGCTCAGCGGTCCCTCCCCGGCGAGGGCGGGCTCGATCGTCGCTTTCTCCCAGCGCAGCGGCTCGCCCGCGAGGCCCTGGGCGGTGAGTAGTTCGGCGATCGGGGCGCGCGGCACGAGCCGGTGGCGCCGCGTCGGCGCGCTAGTTGATCGCTTCGAGGTCGACGACGAAGATCAGCGTTTCGTGCGGGGGAATCGCCGGCGGAGCCCCGCTCGCGCCGTAGGCGTGGTTGGGCGGGATGATCAGCTCACGCCGCCCCCCGACCTTCATCCCTTCGATGCCGATGTCCCAGCCGGAGATCACTTCGTGTTTGCCGAGCGTGAAGGTGAACGGTTCGCCGCGATCCCAGGAGGCGTCGAATTCCGAACCCTCCTGTAGTTGACGCCGACGTACTGGACCGTGACCTGGTCCCCAGCCTTGGCGGCCGGCCCGCTGCCTTCTTCGAGTTCCTTGGTGACGACCTTCTTCGGCGGCGGCCCCTTGGGCGGCTTCACCTGCGGCTTGGTCTTTTCTTCCGGCGCTTCGGCCTGTTCGGCGACGGTGCTTTCTTCTCCCGCGGACGAAGCCGTCGAAGAGGAGTCGTCGCCGCCGCCGCAGCCGGCGATCGCGAACATCGAAATCACAAAACCGATCAGGAAGAGTCTCCGCATCGACGGCATCTTATGCAAAGAGCTCAAGGACGACGCTTCGGCAGCTCCGCCGCCGCCGCGGCGTCGATCTTGAGGACGATCCCGCGCTCGTAGATCTCGCCCACCTCCGGAGCGTCGACGAACCGGTGCCCGCCGGGCCCCCAGCTGGTGTCAAAGAGGACGCCGTCGAACATGTTTGCCTCGGGGGCGGCGAGGACGCGGACAACGCGCCCCAGCTTCTCGCCATCGCTGGAGAAGACGGGGATCCCCCGCTTCGCCACCAGGTAGGAGACGGGGTGGCCGAGGTCATCCATCGCGGCGAGCCTAGCGAACCCGATTTCGCGCTCTAGACTGGCCGCCGGGAGCAACTTCGTCCGGGGAGGAAGAGATGGGCCTGAACCTCGCTTCGATCGTCACCGAGAACGCCGGCAGGGAACCGGCGGCCGTGGCCGTGCGCCTCGGCGGGCTCGAGCTGACCTACGGCGAGCTCGACGAGCGCAGCGCCCGCCTAGCGACGCTGCTGCGCGAGAAGGGGCTCGAGCGGGGGGACCGGGTCGGGGTGATGCTCCCCAACGTCCTCGAGTTCCCGATCTCCTACTACGGCGTCCTCCGCGCCGGCGGCGTGGTCGTGCCGATGAACGTGCTGCTGAAGCGAAGGGAGATCGCCTTCTACCTCGAAGACTCCGGCGCCAAGCTGCTGCTCGCCTGGCACGGCTTCGGCGAGGAGGCGCGGGCGGGGGCCAACGACGCGGGCGCCGAGCTGATCGAGGTCGAGCCGGAATCCTTCGCCGCGCTGCTCGGCGAGCGCGAGCCGACCCCGGAGCTCGCCGAGACCGGCGAGAACGACACGGCGGTGATCCTCTACACCTCCGGCACCACCGGTAAGCCCAAGGGCGCCGAGCTGACCCACTTCAACCTCCACCGCAACGCCGAGATCGCCTCCGAGACCACCTGCGAGATCAAGCCCGGCGACGTCGTCCTCGGCTCGTTGCCGCTCTTCCACTCCTTCGGCCAGACGGTGAGCATGAACGCCTCGATCCGGGTCGGCGCGACCCTCACCCTGCTGCCGAAATTCGATCCCGGAGAAGCGCTGGAGATCATGCAGCGCGACAGCGTCACCCACTTCTACGGGGTGCCGACGATGTACGGGGCCCTCCTCCACCACCCCGGCCGCGAGGACTACGAGACCTCGCTGCGGATCTGCATCACCGGCGGCGCCTCGATGCCGGTCGAGGTCCTGCGCGGGTTCGAGGAGGCGTTCGAGTGCGAGCTCCTGGAGGGCTACGGCCTCTCCGAGACCTCACCGGTCGCCAGCAGCAACCACCCGGGGCGGCCGCGCAAGCCGGGCTCGATCGGGACGCCGCTGCGCGAAGTCGAGATGAAGGTCGTCGACGAGGACGACAACGAGGTGCCGCAGGGCGAGGTCGGCGAGATCGTGATCCGCGGCCACAACGTGATGAAGGGGTACTGGGAAAAACCGGAGGCGACCGAGGAGGCGATGCGCGGCGGCTGGTTCCACAGCGGCGACATGGCCCGGGTCGACGAGGAGGGCTACTTCTTCATCGTCGACCGCAAGAAGGACCTGATCATCCGCGGCGGCTACCACGTCTACCCGCGCGAGGTCGAGGAGGTCCTCTACGAGCACCCGACGATCCGCGAAGCGACCGTGCTCGGCGTCCCGCACGACCAGTGGGGCGAGGAGATCGGTGCCGCCGTCGTCCTCCACGAGGGCGAGGAGCTGGCCCCCGAAGAGGTCAGCGAGTACGTGAAGGAGCGGATTGCGGCCTACAAGTATCCGCGGCTGGTCTGGTTCCTGGACGACCTCCCGAAGGGGCCGACCGGGAAGATCCTCAAGCGCGAGATCGAGGCGCCGTCACCCGCGGAGCCTGGCGCGACGGCCTGATCTCTGCTTTACTCAGACGCTCCCGAGTACTTCACCGGTCTGCTCGGGTCATCCAGCAGCGCGCTTGGGAGGCGCCTGCGCTCACTACATAGGAGAGAAAATGGTCAGCAAGCGTCTGACGGCGTTCGCGTGTTCGATCGCCCTCTGCATCACCGGTACCGCCCTCGCCCCGGCGAGCTCGATGGCACACGATCCAATCCTGTTCGTGCACGGCTACGTCGAGAGTGCATCGCTCTGGAACACGATGATCGCCAACTTCGAAAAAGACGGATACGCGAAATCGGAACTGAGCGCCTACACCTACAACACCGGGACGTCGAACAAGACTCTCGCCGAAACCGAAGTCAAGTCGCACGTCGAATCGCTGCTGAAAGCCAACCCCGGCGCAACGAAGGTCGACATCGTCGCCCACTCGATGGGGAGCCTCAACACCCGCTGGTACATCAAGTTCGTCGCCGGCGGGCAGGAAAAGGTCGACGACTGGGTCTCGCTGGGCGGGCCGAACCACGGCACCGAAACCGCCAACGCCTGCTTCCAGACGTCCTGCGTCGAGATGCGGGTCGGCTCGAAATTCCTCAGCGAACTGAACGCCGGGGACGAGACGCCGGGCACCGTCAACTACGGCACCTGGTGGTCCCCCTGCGACGAAATCATCAACCCGGACTCGAGCGTCGCTCTCTCCGGTGCGACCAACACCAAAACCGCCTGCCTTTCGCACACGGCCCTGACGACGGACAAAACCGTCTACGAACAGGTCCGCGAATTCGTTAAATAGGCAGTAGGTCTGCGGGACCCCGGCCACGACCCGGGGTCCCGCACTTTGCGGTCAAGGCGGCCGCGATCCTGGCTAGCTGGCCAGGATCGCGCTAGTCTCCCGGTGCCCCTTTGCGACACCAAAAGGAGACAAGATGAGCGTCGCCTCCCAGCGCCTGATGGACAACATCACCTACGAGGACCTCTACCACCGCTGGGAGCAGGGCAACTGGAGCGCGATCGAGATCGACTTCTCCGGCGACCGCGCCGGCTGGGAAGCGCTCAGCGACATCCAGCGCCGCTCGGCGATGTGGATCTACTCGATGTTCTACTACGGCGAGGACCGGGTCGCCGACACCCTCGCCCCCTACATCACCGCCGCCCCGACCGAGGAGCAGTCCTACTTCCTCGCCACGCAACAGGTCGACGAGGTCCGCCATTCCGTCTTCTTCCACCGCTTCTTCAAGGAGGTGATCGGCGTCGGCGGCGAGTCGATCGAGCAGACGCTCTCCTCCACCCTGCCGCAGCTGAACTGGGGCTACCGCGGGATCTTCGACCGCCTCGACCGGATGGCAGCGGAGTTGACGAAGGACCGCTCGGTGGCGAAGTTCGCGCAGGCGATCACCCTCTACCACCTGATCGTCGAGGGCAGCCTCGCCCAGCCCGGCCAGCACTTCATCGAGGACTTCTTCGCCTCCGAGGAGACGATGCCCGGCTTCAGCGCCGGGATGGCGAACGTCTCCCGCGACGAGCAGCGACACATCGGCTTCGGCGTCAAGGTTCTCTCCGAGCTGCTCGAGGAAGGGGCGCCGGGCTGGAAGGAGAACCGCGCCGCGGTGGTCGAGCTGCTGAAAGAAGTCCTTCCCTACATGCCCGGCGTCTTCCAGCCGCCGAACCTCGACCGCTCCTACACCGAGTGCTACGGCTTCTCGCTAGAGGACATCATCGCCTTCGGGTTCAAACTGGTCCGCCAGCGCTGGCGGACGATCGGCTACCCGACCGAGGAGATGCCCTTCGGCGTCTTCCCCTTCGATCCCGACAAATCCGAGGAGGAGATCGCCGCCGAGCAGGTGAAGATGCTGATGGGCGGCATCGTCGGCAACCCTGGCGCGAAGACGCCGGAAGCCTCGCCCGAGCTGCAGCGTCTCCACTTCGACATCCTCACCCGGGTCGCCAACCCGAAGGCCGCCAACGGCTCGCCCTTCACCCTGCAGTGGCGCTTCACCGATGCCGAACCGTGGCACCTGGTCCTCGACAACGGCTCGACCCGCGCCGAGGCCGGCGAAGCTCCCGACCCGAACGTCACCATCGAGGCGAGCTGGGCCGACTGGATCGCCTCGGGTAAACCGGACGCTGACCGGCTGAAGATGATGCTGCAGCGCCGCATCCGCCCCCGCGGCAAGGTCCGCGACATAGCCCGCCTGCGCAAGGTATTCGGCTAGGCGCCGCGCCGGCGGCGCTTTAGGAGATCGGCGGGCGGCGGTCCGCCCAGGGCCGCTCGGCCTCGATCTGGGCGGCGAGCGAGAGCAGCGTCGCCTCCTCGCCGCGACGGCCGACCACTTGGAAGGAAAGCGGCATGCCCTCCGGCGAGAGCCCGGCCGGCACCGCCATCGCCGGGTTGCCGAGGTGGTTCCAGGGGACGCAGTAGGGATAGAAGCGGCTCATCCCCAGCACCGTCTGCAGGGCGCCCTTGCCCTCCCAGCGCCGGACCGGCAGCGCGGTGCCGCCCATCACCGGGGTCACCAGGAGGTCGTGGTCGTCGAAGACCGCGTTGACGCGGGCGGCGTCGGCGGCCCGCCCCTCGTTCCGGGCCTTCTCGTAGAGGCTCCGCGGCAGCATCCCGCCGAGCCGGCCGAAGCCGCGGGTGCGGCGTTCGAGGCGCTCGGGGTGCGGCACTCCCCTCACCGTCTCGGCCACGCCGCCGAGGAAACGGGCGGTGATGTTGTTGCCGATCAGGCCCCACTCGGGGTCCCGCCGGGAGACCTCGTGCCCAAGCCCGCTCAGCAGCTCGACCGCGTCGGAGACCGCGCCTTTGGCGTTCTCATCGACCGTGGGCGGGAGGGCCGCGCGGGGCGCCAGGGTCGACCAGGCGATCTTCAGCTTCCCGGGTGAGGCCTTGGCGGCCTCGACGAACGGCCGCTCGGGCGGCGGCGGCGCCTCCGGCTCGCGCGAGCCGCCCGAGACGACGTCGAGCCAGAGCGCGGTGTCGAGGACCGAGCGGCTGAGGCAGCCTTCCACCGCCAGCCCTCCCCAGCCTTCGAGCTGGGGGTCGAGCGGGACGCGGCCGCGGCTCGGCTTCAGGCCGAAGAGGCCGCAGGAGGCGGCGGGGATGCGGATCGAGCCGGCGCCGTCTCCTGCCGAGGCGATGGGGACGAGGCCCGCCGCCACCGCCGAGCCCGAGCCGCCGCTGGAGCCACCGGGGGTGCGCTGCGGGTTCCAGGGATTGCGGGTAACGCCGTAGGTCGCCGACTCGCTGAAGCCGCAGATCGCCATCTCCGGCAGCAGCGTCAGCCCGACGACGATCGCGCCCGCCTCGCGCAGACGGCGCACCATCTCGGAGTCGGTCTTTGCCGGCTCGGTGAAGCCGTCGGTGCCATGGGTGTTGACCTCGCCGGCGACGTCGACTTCGTCCTTGATCGCCACCGGCACCCCCAGCAGCGGCCGGTCCTCTCCGGCCCGCACCCGCGCCTCGGCCTGCTCTGCTTCCAGCAGCGCCTTCTCGGCGAAGACCTTGCGGAACGCGTTCAGCTCCGGGTCGAGGCGCGCGATCCGGTCGAGGCTGAGCTGCACCAGCTCCTTCGGCGAGACCTCCCCCGCCCGCACCATCTCGGCCTGCCGGGCCGCCCCGACAAACGCCAGATCATCTCCTCCTTGGCTCACCAGCTAATCCTATGCCGACGGGACGAAAACGTCCCTATATGGACCGTTTTCGTCCCGTCGGCGGTTGGTCAGGCCTTGGCCGGCTCGGGCTCCGCCTCCCCGGCCTCGAAGCTGAGGTCGGGAAGCAGGCGATCGAGCCAGCTCGGCATCCACCAGTTCCAGCTGCCGAGCAGCTTCATCGCGGCGGGCACCAGGATCAGGCGGACCAGGGTCGCGTCGAGGGCGATCGCCACCGCCGAGCCGAGGCCGAGCTCCTTGATCGAGGGGACGCCGGTGAGGACGAAGACCGCGAAGACCGAGGTCATGATCAGCGCCGCCGAGGAGATCGTGCGGGCGCTGGTTGAGAGGCCCTCGGCGACGGCGCGCTCGTTGTCGCCGTGAACCATGTAGCGCTCGCGGATCCGCGACATCAGGAAAACCTCGTAGTCCATCGAGAGGCCGAAGACGATGGCGAAGATCAGCGGGATGTTGATCGTGTCCAGGGCCCCCTGGCTTTCGAAGCCGAGGAAGCCGTCGAGCCAGCCCCACTGGAAGATCGCGACGAGGACGCCGAAGGCGGCTCCGATCGAGAGCAGGTTCATCAGCACCGCCTTCAGCGGCAGGATCAGCGAGCGCAGCATCACCATCAGGACCAGGAAGCTGAGCGCGAGGACGAAGAGGATGATCTTCCACATCGAGCCGCCGATCTGATCGCGGACGTCGTGGCTGCGGGCGGTCTCGCCGCCAACGTTGACTTCGGCTTGCTGGGCCAGCGCCGAGGCGGGAACGACGGTGTCGCGGAGGCGGTCGACCAGCGCGGTCGCGGCGTCGGACTCGCTCGAGGCGCTCGGGGTCGCCTGGACCAGGACCGCGTCGCCGGCGTAGGCCGGTGCCCCGACGGCGCTGACGCCGGCGGTGCCTTGGAGCTGGCGCCTGAAGCCCACGACCGCCGCTTTGTCTTCACCCCCGACCGAGCCGTCGAAGCTGGCGACGATCTGGATCGGGTCGGTGCCGCCGCCGAGCTGGTCGGAGGCGAGTTCGTTGCCGACGCGAACGTCGCTGTCCTTCGGGAACTGGGCCAGCGCTTCGGTCCCGGTCTCGAGCGAGAGCAGCGGGCTGGCGAGGAAGAGCAGCACCGCCGAGACGCCGACGATCGCCGTCCACGGGCGCGACATCACCCGCTCGGTCCAGGCGCGCCAGAAGCGGTTTTTCTCACTCGCGTGCTCGGCCGCGGTGCGCCGGCGGTAGAAGCGGCGCTGGAAGAAGCGCTCGACCCGGCCGACGATCCCGCCGGGCAGGACCCGGTCGCCGAGCATCGCGATCAGCGCCGGCAGCAGCGTCGTCGCGGTCAGGATCGAGACCGCGACCACGGTCATCGCCCCAAGCGCCATCGAGCGCAGCGCCTGATTGTCGACCATCCAGAGCCCGGCCAGCGAGATGATCACCGCGAGGCCGGAGAAGGTGACGGCGAGGCCCGAGGTCGAAAGCGAGAGCGCCCGCGCCTCGGCCGGCTCGTGCCCGGCCTCCCGCTCCTCGCGGTAGCGGGCGAGGATGAAGAGCGAGTAGTCGACGGCGACGCCGATCCCGATCATCGAGGCCATGTTGGTGACGAAGACCGAGGTCTCGATCTGCAGCGAGAAGAAGTAGATGAGAGCGCCGGTCACAAACACGCTGACGAAGCCGAGCGCCAGCGGCAGCGCCGCCGCGGCCAGCGAGCCGAAGACGACGAGGAGGATGATCGCGACGATCGGGAACCCGGTCCCCTCGGCCTTGGCCAAGTCTTCCTTAGAGATTTCCTGCATCCCCGCCCAAATCGTC
>Ga0157378_10000559_pt1 | contig 35439 bp, 44 predicted proteins | sample M65metaG_FD_115309 | JGI IMG/M metagenome (GOLD analysis project Ga0157378, IMG submission 115309) | Miscanthus rhizosphere microbial communities from Kellogg Biological Station, Michigan, USA - M6-5 metaG | ecosystem: Host-associated > Plants > Roots > Rhizosphere > Soil | place: USA: Michigan... | reverse complement strand
TGAAGGCATATGGGAGGTTCGTGGAGGCGCGCGTGAATTCCTGCACTCACGTTTGATGTGTTGGGTGGCCTTCGACCGAGCATTGCGCCTTGCGCAGAAACGCTCGCTTTCTGGACCAGTGGAAATCTGGCTGCGAACACGCGATGCTATTCGAGAAGACATCTTTGCGAACTTCTGGGACGAAGATTTAGGGACGTTTGTGCAATCAAAGGGAGCAAAGGATCTAGACGCCTCAGTCCTGCTCATGCCATTGATGCGGTTCATCAGCCCCGTGGATCCGATGTGGCGCTCGACAATGAAGGCCATTGAAAGCCGGTTAATCGAGGACGTTCTAGTCCATCGGTACGAGGCGGAGCGCACACACGTCGACGGACTTCCAGGTGGTGAGGGTAGCTTCACGGCGTGCTCATTTTGGTACATCGAATGCCTTGCACGCGCAGGTGAGACCGAAAAGGCGCGGTTATTGTTCGAGAAGCTTTTGGGATACGCCAACCATCTCGGGCTCTACTCGGAACAGCTGGGCCGAAATGGACGCCACCTCGGGAATTTTCCTCAGGCGTTTACCCACTTGGCATTGATCAGCGCCGCGACATTCCTGGATAGAGTTCTTTCTGGCACTAATTTCACACATTGGCGTTAGGAACCCTGGCTAAGTTCGAGTTCGTCGTTGGTTCTAGTTTTCAATTCGTGGAGCTACCCAAGCCCCCTCTCAGATCAAGTTGCGATGCATCGCGTGGGTTACGGCTTCCAGTCGGTTGCGCGTCCCCAGCTTTTCATTCGCGTGATGAAGGTGATTGCGGAGCGTTTGCAGGCTAATTCCCAGCTTCTGCGCTATTTCAGCGGAGTTCTTGCCTTCCGAGAAGAGCCGCAGAATCCGCTGTTCCTGCTCGGAAAGAGGCGAGACAGGAGCAGGGCGGGCGGCCCCGTTTCCGTCGGACATGACGACAATCTGTTTGGAGACTTCTAGCAGGTTGTGAAGCAACTCCTCTTGCTGCTTCCTCTTTGTGATGTCGCGAGCCAGGTGCACGACCAGGCGTGGATGAGTTCGACCGTGATTGAAAATCAGTGTCGACATATCGAGCCATATCTTGCGGCCGGAACGAGCCGTCACCTGTACATCAAAGTTGGGTATCCTGCAATTTTCCGTAGTTGCCTGCCGGGCATAGAAATCGCCTGTGCAGGTTTTGGTGCCGAGGGCGTCGCGGCAACGGAGAAGTGTGTGCACGTTCTTGCCAACGGTCTCCGAAGGTGCGTAACCGAGGAGATTCTTGGCCGAAGCATTCCAAAAGCGTATCTCTCCTTGGGGATCCACCGAGAATGCGGCGTCGGCAGTTTCCTCCAGGACTTCATTCAATTCAAGCTGAAGCATAAATTACCTCTCCCAACATCGGGTGGCCGGGGATGACAATTCAACCGCCTGCCACGAGATCCATGGTTTCAGCACCTGCAAAAATGCTCATTGGCGGCATGATGATGAATGACTTCCAGTGTTCGTAATTCTGGCACTGATGCAAGACATAATAATGATAATATTGGAGGTATCGGCGTGGGGTTCTCTCGCGAACGTCAACTCCTATCAGCTAACGCCAACCAGCGTCACGACATTGGAGAGAGGTTGGAAATGCCATGGAGCCTCGGGTCCTCAAGTCCTGGAAGGACATCGCTGCTTACTTAAACGTGAGTATCAGTACAGCCCAGCGCTTGGAGCGCAATCATGGCCTCCCGGTCCGGCGACCGGGCGGCAGATCGACTGCCATCGTGGCCTTTGCGAATGAGATCGATTGGTGGCTAAGAACGGGACCCACTGCAAAACAGTCAGAGCTTGCGTCCGGGGTTGATTTTCCTTCTGCGACGAAGTGCAAGTCGCCAGGGTTATTGGAAGCGACGATTATCACCGACGCGCTGTGGAGCCGCCCCTCGCGACCTCCCGACCTTGCGATCGAAATTGAGGCGTTCCGCGAGTTGGTGCGCGACATGACGACGCAGGACTCATTAGCTGTGCTGAATAGCCTGATCGCGCACGCGATCAGGCTGTGCAAGGCGAGTTCTGCTGGCATCAGCCTGCTTGAGAAAGAGCCGAATAGTGAACAAATTTTCCGATGGGTCGCGGCAAAGGGTGGTATGGAGGAATACATCGGCGGGACAACTCCGCGAAATTTCAGTCCCTGCGGCATTTGCCTGGAAAGGAACTGTGTCCAGCTCTTTTCGCACCCCGAGCGATATTACACTTACCTGCAGCGCGTTTTGCCAATGTCAGAGTTGTTGCTGATTCCGCTCTACGCAGAGACTCAGGCCCTTGGTACGCTCTGGGTGATCTGCCATGATGGACAGAGGACTTTTGATCGCGAGGATGCCCGCATCCTGAGCAGCCTTGCCGATTTTACGAGTGTTGCGCTGCGAACCCAGTTCATCCAACAGGAGCCGAAGGAAGCAGATGGGGAGAATCATTCACTGCTGGAGGCAATGCCCGGTCTCGTAAGTACGGCGGGGACCGATGGTGATGCAAGTTTTTTTAACCAGCGCTGGCTGGAATACACCGGCATGAGCTTGGAGCAAGCGCGCGGTTGGGGGTGGCGTGCCGCCATACATCCGGAAGACCTGCCGCGATGTGAAACTGCCTGGAGAACGGCTCTTCGAACTGGCGAAAGGTACGACGAGGAATACAGACTCCGAAGAAAAGACGATGTCTATCGGTGGCAACTCGGCCATGTCGCACCACTGCGCAACAGCTCTGGAGAAATCGTGTTGTGGCTTACAGCTTCTACCGACATAGAAGACCGCAAACGAACGGCAACGTTATCGGCGGGATCAAGAGACCCCGAGCATTCCGCAAAATTGGCAGTCGCCTGAACGATCACCATTCGTTGGTGCAAGCCGTTTTCGAAAGCACACTGGGATACCCGCGGCGGTCACACTGCGGTACCGGCAATCCTATTTGCGACTTGCTGCTTCCACCGTCTGCGTTGGATCCGCTCCTTCCCAAGTCACATCGGCAGTTGGTCCATAGGTGGAGGGAACACGCTTGTTCATCATTCTCAAGTAGACAGTGAGCTGAGTGCGGTGATGGCAGGTGTGCAGAAGCCGCCGCCAAAAGACCCAAATTCTCTCTCTGATGACGTCAAAGAAAAGAACCTGCTGCAACCACCAGGCTTCAGTCTGTTGAGCCAGGAAACCGAGCCGTGGTTCAGCCAAATCCTGCATTCGTGTTATATAGTCTTCCGGGGTTTCATGCAGCGGCAGCACTTTGGCCGCAGGCGGCTCAGGCAGTCCCATGAATTCGCCAAAGAAGCGGCGCTCGGAAAGCAGTTGGTGTTTCATTATGTCTATGACGGTCTTTGAGCGAGGATGAGGCCGGAAGGCGAGATCTTCCGCGGAGAAGCACCGCCAAACAGACGCGACCTTGTTCGTCTCGCTGGCGTAGGTATCCAGCAGATGCTGGAAGATGGGGGATGAGGCTTTGGGGATAAGGGAATCGGGAATGGCCGCGTATTCGTACACCATGGGCATAGAGCACTCCGTTTAGCATTAAGGTGCGGGCGCCTACTTCCTCACTGTCCGGCCAAGTTTCTGTTCAACACGGCTCACAGCGCCTCAATCTCACCGGTCCGCTCGCCATAATCGTCGATTCGCATCATGGTGAGGACGCGTTCGGTCTTGTTCCGAACGGCAAAGCGACACTCCTCCGCTAACGCAACGAGTTGATCCCAGTTACCTTCGACCAAGGTGCCGAATGCGGTCATTCGGTAATCCAGTCCACTACCCTCGATTAGGCGAGGTTTGCAATGTCACCGCTACTCGAGCGTCCCAGCGGCATTATTGTGAGTTTTCCATTACCATCGTGTCCCTCCCGGCACGTGGTCGAGACGGCCCGCGTCAGCGATGCCCCGGTTGTGTGCGCTCGTGAGTTCCGGTTGTTGAAGCAGATCTCCGATCGCTTGCCTCATCACCTGGCCGTACACATTGGAGATGGATGTCGTCAGAGGAATGTTTTTCGGGCAGATCTGTACACAGTTCTGCGCGTAGCTGCACTCGTGAATTCCCCCGTCGCCCATCATCGCCCTGAGGCGTGCACTCCGCAGGTGAGCTCCGGTCGGGTGCAGATTGAACAGGCGTACCTGGTTGATGATCGCCGCACCCATAAATCGCGTTGGTTCCGTAAACTGCGGGCAGACTTCCATGCAGAGACAGCAGGACACAACGAGACAGGGGATATGCCTGCTCCTGAACTGCCGGATCGATGCGTGGCCCTGGGCCGAGGTCATAAGTTCCGTCCATGGGAACCCATGCCCGAATCTGCTTGAGATTCTCGAACAGCACGGCGCGGTTGACCGATAGGTCTCGTACAACGGGAAATCGTGAGAGCGGTTCGAGACGAATTGGCTGTTCCAGCTTGTCAACAAGGGAAGAACACGCCATCGCCGCCCTGCCATTGATGCGCATGGCGCAAGAGCCACAAACCTCTTCCAGACCATTCGAATCGTAGGTGATCGGTATGGTTGGCTTGCCATGGCGGTCCACCGGATTCATCGCGATATCCATGAGTGCGCTGATAACATTGATGCCCGGCCGCCAGCGCAGTTCGAACTCCTCCCAATGGGACGGCGATTGAGGGGGGTCCTGCCGCTTAACGTTCAGGCGCACTGATTTGTCAACCATGGAATTGCTTTCTTTGTGTGCACTCAGGATTATTCAAGGCGGTCCCTGCTTTGGGTATGTGACATTGCGTTCAGCCCTTGGTACATCCCTTCTATTGTGAACTAGAACAGCAGCGCACAACATCGAATCCTGAGACTGGCACCGGCGAGGGCTGTGGTTTCGTTACGCGCTGGGAAGCCGGCCCTGACGGAAGTCTTCCACACGCGCGATTTGGCGTCTTCCACCTCTTTACATTTGACTTAGATCCACACCGAATATCAGGCGCCTGAGTATGGGGAGCGATTCCATGTTTCCCTTGCTGCATCTCGCCCAACTGTGCACATCCTTATCGAGTTTTCTCATGCACCTTGCTTGGATTCCTGCTCGTCCATCGTGTCAATGGCGAGGGCAGAGTGCGAGATTGCTCCGCCAGCCCGCATCTCAGCAGCGACCCAGATCGCCTCCATAATCTCCTTCGCACCCGCTCCTCTTAACTGGGCCCCCTTGGTACGACTACCGATGCAATATAAGTGCACTGCGTCACATGCGCCACCGCGACCGCGATGAGTTCCTTCGTCTTAGACGGTTTGCTTCCGTGTCGATGGGCTCGGGAGAATCGAATTGGTGTGGACGCCGGTGCTGTTGAGCTCGGCGGCTAAGCAGTCGCTCATGGTCACGGCCGCAGCTTTGGAGGCAGCATAAGCAGCACTCCTGACAGAAAGAAAGTGGTGGACTAGAGAGGCGATCTGCTTAACGAATGGTTCGGGACAGAAGCTCAGTGCAGCCCATGTTTGTCTTCGAACAAAAGAAAGGAACAAATGGATGTTTCAGTTGCTGGTACGAACGAACCATTGAGCCAGCAGCAGTTTGGAGACGAACATCGAATCAGAGCATGTTGAATTGAACGTACTAGAGTGAGGAGGAGAGAAGAATGAGTACAGCACCTGCCGATTGGCCCAAATTCCTCACGAAACTTCGTGAGCGAGAGGAGGTTGCCGAGCGGACGATGGCATTTCGCTTCGAAAAGCCGGCGAGCTTCAAGTTCACTCCCGGACAATTTGTGGACATTACGTTGCTGAATCCACCTGAAACTGATTCTGAGGGGAACGCACGCGGATTTTCCATCGCGAGCACGCCGCAAGAAGACTTCATCATGGTAGCTACCCGTTTACGGGATACCGCGTTTAAGAGAGTGCTGAGCCGTGTTCCATTAGGTACCGAAGTACAAGTGGAGGGCCCTTTCGGGAATCTGCGTCTCCATAATGACAAGTCGCGCGCGGCGGTGGTATTGACCGGGGGTATCGGTATTACCCCCTTCCGCAGCATTCTTTGGCATGCGGCGAAGCAGAAATTGCCGCACCGTATCTTTCTCTTTTTTGCGAACCGGCGGCCCGAAGATGCTCCCTTTCTTCGTGAGCTTCAGGAGCTCGAGGAACAGAACCCAAAATACAAATTGATCGCTTGCATGACTGAGGCGGAGAAATCTTCACGCCCCTGGTCAGGGGAGCGAGGGGTGATTACCAAGGCGATGCTCGACAAGTATCTCAACGGCACTGTTTCACCTGTTTATTACATCACCGGGCCGCCACCGATGGTGAAAGCGATGCACACGATGCTCGTGGATTCTGGAGTTGACGACGACAACATTCGCTTGGAAGAATTTGCAGGTTATTAGAAACAGCTCCCAGCGAATTTGCAGCCTGAAGTTTGAAAAAGGGATTGTGTACAAGTTCAGTGAGGAGTCCGCACGAACGTTCTAGGCGGCCAAGCGCCCGCTGCTTTGGGTTACAGATTTCGGCAACTTAATCTCGAGCACGCCCTCGCTCAGACGCCTGCTAGCCTTGCGTGAATTGATTGGCCCTGGAAGGTGTAACGAGCGGAATACGCGATCGGATCGCCACTCAGAATAGAGCACCTTCGCTTTCTCCCGCTCGGCATCCATCTGATGCCCTGCGGAGATGATGACATCGAGGGGGCCAGTCGCGACGACGATCTCGTTCTCACGAAACCCTGGCAGTTCGACGCGCAAATTAAACTCTGAATTAGTCTCACTCAGTTTCATAGCGGCGGGATGCAGCAGTTCCAATTCTGTGCCAAACTGTTCAGCTTAAATTCACTCCACGATCCAGATCGTCAAGCCCTTCCCCTGCCGCACCAGTCTTTCGGCGAGATCCTTGCCAGCAGTGATTCTCTTCAACCAAGATAGTGACCGCCGCCCCACCACGATCGTACGGCAGCTGTTCGAACGCGCCAGCTCTAGGATCTCTTCGCTCGCGCTGTCCCGTTCATGGGCTGGGTCCGAGAACTGCGTGCTTAACGAGGTCGCCGGCAATCCCGCTTGGCGCAGCCTGCCGCGCGCCCAATTCAATGCAGGCTCCGCTTTCCTTTTGGCGGTCTCAATCCATTGTTGTTGATCTCGATGGAGCTGAGCATCGAGCTGCCTCTCCCTATCTGGATTCTCGGCACCGCCGAACTCCATCAAGATGGGTGGCAGTGGCCGCAGGAAATGAGCAAGACAGACTTGGAAGCCGCGTCGGTGCCCTAAGACCTTGGCAACGTACTCCACCGCGGCTTTTGACGATGGCGACTCATCAACGACTAGGAGCAATCGATTCTGGCCTGGTCTGGTCCTCACGACCCCAGAGCTTGTTTGCCGCAATCTTTGCGCTTTACTGCCCTTCTTTTTGTCCGCCCTTGATGTGCGGGAAATAACGCTACTGATCATCTCTCGCATACCAGACCTCCTTTCCTGTCTTACGCGCACCGCCACTCAGGTCATGAAACGTGACAATACATCTCTGCTTGTGCAGGCTCTGCACGAATCCCATTTCAAGCCGGATGGTAACTTCGACATCTGGATCACTGAGAATGGATGAAGCCGCACCTAGATCCGAGTTTGACAATCTGCTCTTTTCACCAATCGAGCAATGGTCTCTGAAGGCGTTGTTCCGTCCGAAGCAAATGAGGAAACCGCTGGAAATGATTAAGCCAAGTACGGCCGCCTGACTTCCTGTGAACGCTATGCGAAAGGGGATTACCCAAAGATTCATAGCGAGGGTGCCCAGCAGGACCAGGCCGGCCGCATACCGGGTTTTCCAGCCAACCGTAATGACGACCCCGAGAAAGAGTTCTACGAGAGAGACCAATTTCGTTCGCGCACCATGTTCGAAGATTAAAGTGCCCGCGCTCAGTAGTAACGTGGATGCCAGGAAAATTCTGGCAATCATTGCGGCATACAAGATCGAGCGCTTTCGTGCATCCAGCACCATCACATTTCAACTCCCGGCGCGGTTTTAGTGGCGCCTCAGACTGTTCCGCATGACAACTTGAGGTTCGTTCACCCCACTTTCGGCGGCAATGGATCATCCATACTCTTATCGATGACGAATGTGGCAAGCGGCACTTACCTTCTAGCACGCACGCTCGGCCCTACGATGAAATCCCTTCCGGTTGCGCCACTGTGAGAAGAAAAGCGCTATCGGCGAGGGCTTCTACGTCATGGGGTACAGCATGATCGAGCACCAGCACTTTGCCTTTCACAAGATCGAATGTTCGGTCTCCAGCATGCATTCGGATATGGCCATCGAGTGTCTGCACGGAAATCCTGCCTGGGTTCTCATCCGGTTCAATGCGGACACACGTTTCATAGCCGTTAGACTGATGCGAAAGCCTGTGAACCGGACGAGACGCTTCACGCTGATCCCGGTTTGCCATGCCTCAGCTCGATGTAGCGATTCAATTTCGTTTGCAACATCGAAATCGAGGGGTGGGAATACTGCTCCCGCCGCTGGTTGAAGTCCTGCCGTGCTTCCACGGGATAAGAATTCACAGCCGCTGCCTGCATGAACCCCCCTTAAAGGTTCCACAAGGATCTGCATTTCCAGACTAGGTTGGGCGGAGCTGTTGCGAAATAGGATGGCTGTACCTCTGGACACAACAAATTGTCCATTTCGTTGTGTCGGAAAGCACGAGATCTGCGAGGGGACAGTCGCACTGCAATTAACGAAACCCGCCACATTTCATTTCCGTGCTGGCCAGTACGTCGACCAGCACGTCGAAATGACAGTGATCAAACCACGGAAAAAAGATCTCGGCGGAAACAGCCGGGACTTTTTCCATTGCGAGTGCACCGTTCGAAGACAAGCTGATGTTTGTTATGCGCCTAAGCAACTCGGCATTTAAGGAACTGAGGTCGCTGGCCTGGGAGCGACATTCAGATTAGCGGCGCGGTGGAGAGAGTTCCCGGGGGCTCTACGGGAGGGTATCCTAAAGGTAACGCGAGCGTTGTGAACTACGGGGAGTTCCGTACCGAACCCACTTTTCAGCACAGAATTAGCCAGCGGGGTTGCCGAAAGCATATCAAGATGTAGCACAAAGGGCTTGCGGCTCAGGATTTAGGGCGTGACTTGGGGTTAAACCATGCAGATTCTATACCTTCGAAGGCTTCCACAGCTCAAATAGTCGAAGCAGTGTGAAAATAGACCCGTTTGCCTTCAGCGGTTTTCTGAACCTGAATCGCGATTTTGATTCGCATCAGCTTTCACCAAAACTCGTCCTCCTCGAGCGTATAAGCGGTCGGCAGGCATTTCTTCCGCGACTCGGACGGGAGGGGGTTCCGGCGTGAATTCATATTCGACCTGTGTCACCGTGCCTCGATTGCCGCCGGTAACTTGAATGGTTTCGCCGACCCGCGGAATCCACTCCAAGGTGTCGAAGGGTATATACCAAGTCTGTCCCGACATCTCTAGCAGCAGGCATTCGAGGTCCAAGCGAGTTTCTCCCTTGGTCGTCGCTGACTTCGGAGATTTCATTCGTATTGGTTGCGTTGGCATCGACATTACTCCTCTCGAATAGCCATGTCTCATGCTGTGAAGACTTTGCTCTACACGACTCCTTAATTTCAGGCATTGACTGGCATCATGTGAACTGTCATAAATGTCAGAAATCCTGAGCGCAGCACTGACAAGCGATGGCTTCAGGCCAGTCCACCACAATGCTATCTGCGGCTCTTGAGTAAGACGCGACTTCGCGTAGACGGAAAGTAGAGAATCAGGAGGCTTGGCTGGCCTCCCGACAGGATGCCGTGCGCTTTCAGTTATCGACGTGCTTAGATAAGGATCCCGGCAATTCGGTCGGGACAGTGATCTACGACGATGGGGACTTGAACCTAGCGGAGCGTGGCGGGAAGAAACGAAAAAAGAGAGCCATCATCGCCACTGCACGAAATCTGACAGTGTTGCTCCATCATCTCTGGATCGGCGGAGAAGTTTACGAGCCCTTACGCGACTAGCCCATCACGCTTCGTAACTGGAATGATTTCTGTGCTCACCGCTCTCCACGAAGGAGGAGCAGATATTCGTATTGAAGACTTCCAGGTGAGAATGCTCGAATCAGCCGGTCCCATGCGAACCGCTTGAACATGGTTACGCCGCAGATTCAACGCCATAAATGCCATCCCACGGCGTCGCAGCCCGCGAAGCCTGATTGACTCGCAATATGTTCCTCACCCCCTCTTCCTTAAGCCAGAGCCTGAAGGCTTCCATTCCGTTCTTCTGATAAACAGGAATGCCGTCCTTCCAGGTCGCCCTGCCGCAGAGCACGCCGCTGAACTTCACTCCGGTTTCCGCCGCCAGTTCGAGCGATTCGACAAATTCAGCATTGCTGACTCCGCCGGAAAGGTAAATGAAAGGCTTGGTGGCGACTTCAGCAGCCCCGCGTAGTAGTCGCATCGCTTCTTGTCGTCCATAGGCTTTCGTTCCCAAGAATGCCCTTGTTCCTTCGACGAATGCCAGGTTGACCGGAACCTCAACCTTTAGGACGTCGACGAGGCACTGACTTTGAGTGAACTCGGCAGTGCTAGCCTGGACGATGCGTGGCTTCTTCCGCGCATATTCGAGACTCTTCGCGTCGGTCCCGTCTTCATAACCAACCAGTTCGAGAAAAAACGGAATGTCATTCGCCGAGCATTCGGCGCCCACTCTATCGATCCATGCTTGCTTTTGGTCATTAATCGCTGCCGATTCAAAAGGGTTGTAGTAGAGCTAGATTTTTATACAATCGGCTCCGACTTCCTTGAGTCGGCGGACCGACCAGAAACTGAGCAGATCGGGCTGCGGCCCGGTTCCGAGGTGTCATAACCGGTCTTTTCATAGGCTAAGAAAAGACCCGCACCCTTGGCGCGATGCTTTGCAGCTGTTAATCCCCATTCGGAGTCGAGCAGAACAGCGCTGGCGTAAGGCGTGAGCGCTTCTGTAACGGCTGTCTTGAAGCCTTCCAGATCGGGCCTGCCCGAAGAAACACCCAGCGCTTTCTGTAATGAGCCTCTCTGATCCATGGCCAGGGCTGCGATGATCCCTCGCGGATTTGAAACAGCCTTAAGTCCCCGTAATTTTCCGGGTGTTAATGTCATTGTCTTTTCGCCTTGCTCGGATAAGCCTTTCTAGTGTTCTTATCCCTTCCTTTCGTTCCACGAGCAATGATCCGTTTGTACCAGCGAACGGAAGAATTGTTTCTGGCTCATTGTGGGCCCAGATGATGACTGTCGTCTTCTGGTCAGGTAGAAATGCAGTAGGGAGGTTAGGCGACCGGTTTGAGTGTTCTTCGCCGTGGATTATAGATTATTGTCTTGCGCGCAACGAAAAGTATGCGTCGTTCCAATGAACCTCTTTCCTGAATGCGTCGGAGCGAGTTTCCTTTCCTATTCGCAGAAACTCGATGCCGGCGATGTTGGCGAAATCTTCCAGGTATTCTGCGCTCAACGCTAGACTGAGGCAAGTGTGATGTGCTCCGCCGGCGTATATCCACGAGCTTGCGGCCACCTCGAGGTTGGGCATCAGAGATTCAGTTTGCGGATTTCATCGCTCCGGCAATGGATCCGATCGCGGAACAGGCGGCCAAGCTCCGCTATCGCAGTGCCGGAACCCAGACATGCCCGCTGACCATCCGGGTGTGCTACGGCGGCGGAGTGGGTGGAGGACTGTATCACTCGCAGACCAACACAAGCTGGTTCATTCACACCTCGGGACTCATCGTGGTTGCCCCTTCCTCACCCTACGATGCGAAGGGGCTCTTGAAGTCAGCTATTCGGAATGAAGACCCAGTTCTTTTCTTCGAGCACAAAAAACTCTATCGCTCGATAAAAGAAGAAGTGCCAGGCGACGACTACACTGTCCCGCTGATGAAGGCTGCGATCAAACGGAAAGGAAGCGACGTCACAGCGATTTCTCACGGCTACACGCTGCAGTTGACGCTGCAGGCGGCTGAAGATATCCGGAAGAAACACGGCGCGGAGGTCGAGGTCGTCGATCTGCGTACCCTCGCTCCGCTCGACAAAGATACCTTTCTCGAATCGGTGGCGAGGACAAGCCGTGTAGTTGTGGTGCATGAGGCCAATCGCACGCTGGGTATCGGTGCGGAAATCTCGGCCATCATTGCAGAGGAGGCGTTCGACTGCCTGGATGCTCCTATTGCCCGGGTCACTGCTCCGGACATCCCCGCGATTCCGGCATCCCCTCCCCTGGAGCAGTTTTATATGCCATCAGTGGAGAAGATCGTCGATGCCCTGGAACGGACATTGGAGTACTGAAGGCGACCGTCGGTGGCGTTGGCCACACTGCGGTTGACAGACGGTTTCACCCGCAAGGCCGGGGCGTTGCGAACCCATTTCGAAGCAGGGTACCACGTCCGGATGCAAGTGACGGCCGTCCCGGGACCAAGTACGAAAAGTCCACTGCGCAGATATGAGCAAACGACAAAAACTGGAATTCTTGGGCACTAGACAGCGCTTGATACTGCGGACTCGACCTTGACAGTTGGGAACTCGCAGTAGCGCAAACCGCTTCATCTCGAGGTGTTACGTGGCTGACCATGCCACCGATCAATTGCAAGAGGCTTTTCGGCCATCCCACGAGCTGTGCTTCTGCGGCGGAAATTATGGCTGTGCTCTTCTATTCCGTGATGCGTTACGACCCCTGCGACCCGCACAACCGAGACAGTGACGTCTTCGTGCTCTCGAAGGGCCATGCCGCGCCTATCCTCTATGCAGCGTGGGCGGAAGCGGGTGCCTTTGCGCGCGACAAACTCCTGACTTTGCGTAAGATCGACTCCGATCTCGAAGGCCACCCCACTTCTCGATTGCCCTTAGGGGCGACCCTCGAGGAAACGCCCAGACTCATCATGCTGATGAAACCTACGAGGACGCGCTTGCCGACGCGACATAGTCTCAGCATGTGAATTCATGGCTTCACAATAATCTTCCCGGTCATATGCTGCACTTCGTGGAGGGTGCAGACATAGCGATAGATACCGGGCTTTCTGAACGTATGCTGATAGTTTTGCCCGGGATTCATGTACCCAGAGTGAAACGCTTGAGCTCCCTTCGGCAGCTCAACGTTGTGTGCGTTGGTTGCCTGGCTAGGATCCGCGGTCACGGTGTGCACCTGCGCCGATGAATTTTTCCACGTAACCGTCTGGCCGACCCTGATTTCAATGACCGCAGGCTCAAACACCAGCAACTGGCCTGTCATGTCGACGACATCTGTGGATCGAATCTGCGCAGGCGCTCTAGATGCAGTTCCAGCTCTGGATTTCGACTTCTCTAATTGCTTCCGCAACTGTGCGACCGACCCCTTTATGTCACATGTTGGGGCCAACTTGTCGATGCTATTAACGATGAACACAGGAGAATGATCGGGATCGTAGATATCCGCTTCAGGTCCCAGGTGTCCGGTCACGTGGACTAGTGCCCCGAAGTTGTTCGCGAAGGTTAGCGGATTTTCCATGAGCAACCCGGCTCTGGCTTCCAGGCGATAAATCTTACTGGAGCGGAATAGGGAGAGCTTCGGCATCCGCCCGTCAGAGGTCAGGCACCCGTCCAGTTCCGACGGTCCCCGAGCTACGGGGTGCTGCTCCGATCCTGCCGTGGCACTCCGCGGCGCCACGGCAGCCTGAGCCTGACCACTCTGGGCGAGTGCGCCGCCGGGGGCTAGCAGCCCCAGCGTGCACAATACGAGCACGCAAAGTGATTCGATCCTGCATGATCTTGACATGCCATTCGCCTCGAAGGGTTCACCATGCGCCGCGGCGCAGTGAGCTGATCTATTTCATTTCGGCCTTCTCCTGGGCTGGCGTGATGAACCACTGGGTGATGTGATAGTGCGGTTCTTGCAGACCCGGATGGCCAGGGTTGTAGTCCACACTGGTGTGGTCTATTTTCAGACCCATTGCTGCAATAGCTCCGCCCAAATCGTCGAAGTTCTTGTGCGCATTGAGACCCTTGAGGGAGATCATGTAGGTCGCATTGACCAGTTGACCGGTGTGGTTGTAGCCGAGATATGGCCCGACTGGCAATGAAGCGGGATCGACATACAGCGTTCCCAGCCCGGGCAGCCAATCAGGCAGGCGTACCAGTGTGCTCACCTTTTTAAAATTTGCTGGCGGGTTTGTGTTCGACTCTGTATTTTGACCGAGTGAAGGAAGTGCTGAGAGAAATATTGTCGCTGCGATGGCCAACAACCATTTGCATTTCATGCGATGCTCCTTTTCTGTGGAGGTTTTAGCTGTACCTCCTAGATCGACGTTATCCCCTGATCGTTCAGCGGACAATGGAAGGCTTGTACCAACAGCTGGGCACAATGTCACATCTGTCTCTAAACGAGAATCGGATCTTGAGGACCCAGAAGACTTGAGACGAGTGGCCCCCGATTGATGGGCCTTAACAGTGTTTAGAGTAAAATCCGAACCAGCGCACGCCTTGAACGTCCAAGAGTCTTGACTTCGGCCACTTCATACCAAGTGGGAAGCCCGCTTATTTTCGCGGCGGATAGTGAGCACCGCGTGGCAGGGTGAGATTGTTTCGCCGTCGTACCGAATACTCACGTTCATGAGACAAGGTACCAGCCGAAAAGAATGTGACCGCGTCTACCGCTGGAATTTGGCGCGCGCCGTGCCTCTGAAGGAAGGTCAAGGAAAGATCATAAAGTGGTACGGAACCTGCACCCCCCCGCGATTGCTTCGGTCATAGGTCCCTTCCTCCTCAACCAATCTCACGCATGGCGCTTCGAGAATCCCCTGAGAGCAGCGGCATTGTTGTGCGTGTCCCATATCGAGCGGCATCACTGATCGGCTTCTATGCGTGTGAATTGGCTTCAAGTTCAGCTCCATAACGATTGCAGAACTTATCCCATTTTGCTCGATCGTGGCTGTCAATCTTGATTTCATAAAGTCATCGGCCTCCTCGAGCTGAGTAGACTTGGTGGTGCAACCCGTCGCTATCCCCTGCGGCCACAATCGCCCACGAGCAGTCTCGTTCCGTCCGAGTTGCCAGCAGGATCATATATAGGCACTTAATCTGGTTCCTCGCAATCTTTTCTGCAGACGCGGCCGATGACAGCTCGCCGGTTCATGCCTCTGCGGAAAAGTGTTGAAAGGTGATGTGGTGACGGACGTGAGTGGCACGATCCCGAATCGCCCCAGTCTTTGTTGACCCCCTCTGACCTCCATTTGGTCACTTTGCGGTGCTCTCTGAAAATGGTCCATTCGTAACCGCAATTGAAACAATCGTCATGCAGAGAAGGGGAACGGAGTTCAATACACTGCTTGTATTGGTTGCTGAAGCGGGCAACACGAGTGTGAAGCAACCACGGAAATGATCGATTCCAGCGGACCTTGAAGGTACCCTTCGAAACTGCCAAGACGGGCTCAGAGGCCTGGGTCAAAGGAGTCATCGCTATGGAACATCCAATGTACCCCGCAGCATCGCCAGAGGTGGCGCAAAAACGTGAGGAACTTGCACCGGAAATCCTCACTGCCTTCCGATCGTTCAGCCATAAAGTTTTTGCCGATGGTGCGTTGCCGTCCAAGACTAAGGAACTCATTGCGGTCGCAGTGGCGCACGTGACGCAATGCCCTTATTGCATTCGCAGCCACACCCAAAGGGCGATGCTGAAAGGCGCATCTGAACAAGAAATCATGGAAGCGATCTGGGTTGCCGCGGAGATGCGAGCTGGCGCTGCCTCTGCACACTCTACGATTGCCATTGACACAATGAAAGAGGTGGAGGCTAAGAGACACTGACATCGGTTTCCTGCTGCCAACCGTAGCGTCTCGTATCCGAAATGCCTCATTGCGGACGGTTACGGTTTCGGCGCGGAAGGGGATTATCTGCCGGCTGAGATCTCAATCGAAGACATCAATGGGGACGGACCAGAAGTGACAGGTTCTCTTCTCGACTGCTCGTGTGATTCGGAGTATCGGGGAAGCGTCATCACCCTGGTTCGCTCAGAGCCGGCAGTACGCGATCGTCACCGATGAGAGAGGGTAAGACTCGCAGACTTCTGCCAGGTACTGGCACTCGTCAGCCGACTCGTTTGCTTCTCTACGAAACAACCGTAATGCAAACGGGGACAAATGTAGGATTGCAAGACGATAGGGTTCGGCCGAACATGAAGTCATAAGAAGTTACTGGGGAAAGACGCAAGCATCATAGAAGGTAGATAAATTTGGTGAAAAGGAGAAAATGAAATGAAAAGTACCCCCGCAACAAACCGCACTACTCCCCTTACTATGCTCAGACTTGCCAAAGGCGAAACTTTTCTCGAGCGGATGGAGCAGATTTCCACTGTCATCGCCTGTCGCGCCTACGAACTGTTCGAAGCTCGAAGATCCGAGCATGGCCATGACTGGGAGGACTGGTTTCGAGCCGAATCTGAGTTACTCACTCCGGTCCTCGTGAAAGTGAGCGAGACGGATGGAGAGCTTCAGATCCGGGCCGAAGTGCCTGGTTTCACCGACAAAGACCTAGAGGTCGGGATCGAGCCAAAGCGACTGATCATCTGCGGCAAGAAGCAGCAATCTTCAGAACAAGATAATGGAAAAGCGGTCCGTAGGGTTGAAAACGTCGATGAAATGTTTCGAGTTATAAACCTGCCCCATGAGATAGATCCAGAGAAAGGAGTGGCAACTCTAGAAAACGACACTCTGAAAATCACTTTGCCGAACGTAAACATGGGCAAGAAGATTCCAGTCGGTGTCAAAGCTGCCTAGAGGCTACATATGAGGCAGGAATGGGATTGATCGTGTTAGCTACGCTCCTGCTGCCGTGCCGTTGCGCTGCGATAATTCCTGCAACGTCAGCGGCCTCAGCAAGCGTTCGCGCACGGACTGGAGGCGTGGGGTCACGTTTCACAGCTGGCGAATCGGTGACCGCAGGGTTAGTCTGTGGCAATCGGTCCGCAATAGCCCAAGAAAAAAGAACCGGTAGAGCCAGGAATCGGAGAGAGAAGTTCACTTGCGGCCCACCGTGCAACCTATCTTCGAAAAAGCGCAACAGCGCTCGGTACCCCTCTTCGAGAGGCCAGACAACCGTGCATTGATCCCCCGGGGCGTGATCTTTGCCATCGCAGAGGGATGGTGTCCACGGCATCACATCGTCAAAGCCGTCTTGATTATGTTGAGGAGAAGACCCGGGTAGATACCAAACCAGAGCAACAGAACCGTAAGGGCGATCAGGACGTAGCTGCCTGGGTGTAAGGAGGTAGGTACCGAAATCTCTTCGGGCACTGGGGCAAACATGGTGACCACAATTCGCAAGTAGTAGAACAGGCCAATCACGCTGGTGATAACCAGAATCAGGACCAGGGCCCAGTTAGCGGTCGAGGCGCCGGCGTCCACAACGTAGAATTTGGCCAAGAAGCCGGCAGTCGCTGGAATTCCGGCAAGGGATAACAGCATGACCGTGAAAATGCTGGCAAGCACAGGTCTGCGCCAGACCAACCCACTGTAGTCCTCCAACTTATCCACATCCCCCTTTTCACCAGAAAGGACCGAGACTACTCCAAAGGCGCCGATGGTAGTTATGAAGTACGCCACCAGGTAAAAGGCGATCGCTTCAGAAGCCATGCTGCCGCCCGCTTCAAATGCGACCAGCAAGTAACCCATATGCGCGATGGAGGAGTAAGCGAGGATCCGCTTGACGTTGTTCTGTAAGAGCGCCAACAGATTCCCCACGAACATCGAAGCGGTAGCAATGATGGCGAACACTATAAATACGGCGCGGATGTGTTGCGCCCCGAAACTATAAGAGTAGCGCAACAACAAGGCAAAAATGGCTCCCTTAGATACGGTAGCAATGAATGCCGTAACCGGAACGGGTGCGCCTTCGTACACATCCGGGGTCCAGAGGTGGAATGGCACAACCCCGAGTTTGAAGCCGATACCCGTAATGATAAGCGTCAAGCCAACGAGTATCAGTGGGCTATTCTGCACACCAGGCAACAACGCGGCCAGACGGAATAGGTCCATAGTGCCGAGTTGTGCATAAATAAGGGCCATCCCAAAAAGTAGGAAGGCCGAAGACGATCCGGCCAGAATCAAATACTTGATTCCGGCCTCCAGAGGACGACTGCGAGTGTGCAGGTAAGCGGATAGCGCATACAGAGCTACGCTCAGAATTTCCAGGCCAAGAAAAAAAGAAGCGAAGTGGCTGCTCGCAACTAGAACCATCGAACCGAGGGCTGCGACGAGGAGCAGGACGTAGAGTTCTTCGCGAGTCTCGGGGTGGCGCTGGAAATACCCATAACAGAGAATCGCAATGGCAAACGTCGCTGCAACAATTAATCCAATGTAGAAGAGAGCGTATCGGTCGAGAATGAGGAGTAGCGTCACCCGGTGGGGCGTCAGAGGTACGACCAGCCACAAGGACGCGAATGCTGCTGCCAGTCCAACGAGCGTTATGTACAGGCTGAGCCAATGCCTCCGCCAAAAAGCGATCTCGAGCATCACTACGACGGCGGTTCCGGCAATCAGCAAGACCGGTAGAAGAGAGAGGAGATCGGAGCTATTCATCGCTCTCTCCGTAGCGCCTGCATGGTTTGCCCTGCGTGTTGTTGCAGCATTTCCATTGCCGGATCAAAGGTGTTGAACACGGGCTGCGGATACAGACCCAGCCACAAGAGAATAACGATCATCGGAGTAACAATGATGGCTTCGCGCACTCCGAGATCAGGCAATTCCCAGTGATGGTTGTTCGGCCCGTGGAAGGCGTACTGGACAAACTTCAATGCGTAAAAAGTGGACGCCAGGATTCCGATTGCCGCTACGACAGTCAAGACTCTACTTTCTTGATAAACGCCGAGAAGAATCATGAACTCACCGACAAAATCTCCCAAGCCTGGCAGTCCCATGGAGGCGAGTGCAAAAAAGAGTCCTACCCCGCCCAATCTTGGGACGGTCTTCCACAATCCATTCATGCGCGACAGTTCTCGGGTGTGAAGCCGTTCTTGTAAGGCCCCAACGAGGATGAATAGCGCTCCAGTGCTGACGCCGTGGCAAATGATGGTAAGCACGGCACCCTGGAGCGCGAGCTTGTTCCAGGCGAAGATTCCTAACAGAACAAACCCGAGATGGCTCACGCTGGTGTATGCGACCAGCCGTTTCAAGTCCGTTTGAGCAAATGCCAATATTGCGCCGTATAGGATCCCCACTACCGCTAATACCATGGCGACAGGGGCGAAGGCGCGCGCCGCCGCCGGGAAGAGCGGCATTACAAAACGGAGCAGACCGTACGCTCCGGTTTTCAGTAGCAGTCCGGCCAGCACCACGCTGCCCGCTGTCGGTGCCTGGGTGTGAGCATCCGGCAGCCAAGTGTGCAGAGGAAACACCGGCAACTTCACCGCAAAGGCCACGAAGAACCCGAGCATGATCCACAGAGCTGCGTGGGGGGAAAGCGGTGTGCTCAACAACTCAGCAAACTCAAAAGTGTAAATGCCAGTCGCGGTGTGATGTGCGAAATAAAGAGCCAGGATCGCGATCAGCATCAGCAGCCCACTTAGCTGCGTGAAGAGGAAGAACTTTGCCGCCGCGTACACCCGGCGCTCGTGACCCCAGATCGCGATCAGGAAATACATGGGAACCAGCATCAGTTCCCATGCGAAGTAAAACAAGAACAAGTCCATCGCCAGGAACACGCCCGCGATTCCAGCCAGCACCCAGAGGAGGTTGAGGTGGAAGAACCCCACAGCATCCTGGATCTCGGTCCAGGATGCCAGCACCGAGGTTACACCGAGGAGGAACGTGAGCATGAGTAGCAGCAGGCTCAGTCCGTCCAGGGCGAGGTGGAAATGGATACCGAACTGAGGAATCCAGTTCCAGTCCAACTCTCGCAACCAGGTTTGTTGCTGAAGAACATCGACGCGACCTGCGGCACGAATCCAGACGATGAGGCCGATCACGAAGTCCGTGCTCACGGCGATCAATGAAATCCAGCGGGAAGCCAATGGGCTCCAGCGCGCGACGGTCCACGCCATCAGCCCGCCAACCAACAGAATAAGGATCAGCCAAAGCAGGATCATAGGAATAACGCAATCGCTACAAATACGACGGTTCCAGCCGCAATACTCGCGGCATACCAGCGCACTTGGCCATTTTCCGTCCGACGCAGACCGCGGTACAGGAGCTTGTTCAGGTCTGCAACCCCGTTATAGAAAGTATCTACGGCATCGCTCTTATCAACCCGCGCGAACCACATCACCGGTTGCACGACCAGCTTGTCGTAGTACCAGTCGAATCCCCAACCGGAAAACCAGAACTCATGCAACGCCTTACCCGCGCGGTTTCCGACGAGAACTTCCACCCATTGGCGACGGCGATGGTAGAGCACATAAGCAAGGCCCAGCCCAACCAGGAACGCCAGCGTTATGAATTCTTCTGAGCGCACTTCGGTGAGCAGGCCGAAATGCTCTTGCCCCACAGACGGCAAGGCGGTGTGGAGTAGCCGGGTAAACCAAGGCTCGTCTCCCAGCACTGGAGGCAAGTTTACAAATCCACCAACCACTGAGAGGACGGTTAGAACCACGAGCGGTATCTTTATTTTGTATGCGGGCCGCTTGGTCACCGGCGTTTTGGGCTCGCCAAAGAACACCAGAAAGATCACGCGGAAGATATAGAGCGCCGTCAGGAACACTCCGACCACACCCGCAAGCCACAGAATGGCGCTGCCCTGCGGAGAAGACCACGCCTCCGACAAGATCAATCCTTTGCTGTAAAAGCCTGCGGTGATGAGGGGCAAGCCGGCCAGAGAACATCCTGCCACCAGGAAAGCAACGAATGCTAATGGCAGTTCTTTGCGCAAGCCACCCATTTTGAAGATATTGTGCTCATCGTGCATGGCATCAATCACAACGCCCGCAGACAAGAAGAGTAAAGATTTAAAAAACGCGTGCGTCATGAAATGGAATATTCCAGCCGCCCAGGCTCCCACGCCTAGCGCGAGGAACATATATCCGATCTGGCTGACCGTGGAATAGGCCAACACCCGCTTGATGTCCGGCTGCGTTAAGGCGCTGCATCCTCCGAGCAACAAAGTGGCTGCTCCGATGATGGCTACGGCAAGCTGCACCGGAGGGGCCAACGTAAAGAGCACGTGAGTACGTGCAATAAGATAAACACCTGCAGTCACCATGGTTGCAGCATGGATCAAGGCGCTCGTTGGCGTGGGACCGGCCATGGCGTCTGGAAGCCAGGTCTGCAACGGAAGTTGCGCGGATTTTCCAACCGCTCCTCCCAACAACAAAGCGGCGGCCGCGATCGGAAGCGCCGAACCCGCTGGCCACTGCTCAGTGGCACGACGCATCAATTCCTGGATGTGCAACGTCCCTAGATGCTGAAAAAGCAGAAACAGGCCGACAATCATTGCCGTATCGCCAATGCGGGTCACGATAAATGCTTTGCGCGCTGCCAGTCCATTCTTGAAATCGCTGTACCAGAAGCCGATCAACAAATAACTGCACAAACCGACGCCTTCCCAACCAAGGTAGAGCAGCAACAGGTTGTCTGCCAGCAGCAGCGTCACCATCGAAGCGACGAACAGATTCATGTAAGCGAAGAAACGGGAGTAGCCTTCGCTCTCGAGCATGGATTCCGCGGAGTAGAGATGAATGAGGAAGCTGACAAAAGTGACCACCAGGATCATGACCAACGAGAGGGCATCGAGATAGAAAGCAATCCGTGGATGAAAGCCTGCAACATTAATCCATGTCCACAACACCTGGGTGTAAGAGTTTTTTGGCAGCGAAGAACCCAGGAAGCTCCAGGTGAGCAGGATGGAGATTACTGTGGAGGTGGCGATCGAGGCGACGCCAATGATCGCGGCTATCTTTTTGGAAATTCGCGCGCCAACGAGCGCCAGCACAATGGAACTGGCAAACGGGATCGCCGGGATCAGCCACAATAGTCTGAGCACACTACCCTCTCATCTGGCTGGCCGCATCGGCATCCAGGGATTTGTTTTGGTGGTGAAACTGCAGCAGCAGAGCCAAACCCACTGAGACCTCGGCCGCCGCGGTGGCCAGAATGAAAATGAATATCACCTGGCCGTCTGGTTGCCACCAGTGCGCGCCGGCCACCACAAAGGCCAACCCCGCGGCATTGAGCATTACCTCAATCGACATGAGGGTGAAAATCAAATTACGCCGCACGAGAAGGCCCGCCAACCCCAGGGCGAACAAGATCCCCGCCAGAAGCAATCCGTGTTGCATCGGAATCGACGACATCTTGAATCTCCAGTCGTTCTCGCTTTCCCAAGTGGTACGCCCCAACGAGAGCGCCCAGCAAAAGCATGGAGGCCAGTTCCACGCCGATCAGGTATGGTCCGAACAGGGTCATGCCCACCTTTTTGGGGCCGACAGAGAAGGTTCCCTTGCCGGCAACTCCAGCTCGCGATAGCAAGTAAGCCACTTCCGCGATCAAGATCGCTGATAGGATGCACGGTCCTATCCACATCCTAGGTACGAGCCACATCCGTTCCATCTCGGTTGTTTTGGGACCGAGGTTGAGCATCATGACGACAAACACAAAAAGAACCATGATCGCTCCCGCGTAGATGATCACTTCCAGGGCCGCGATGAAGGGTGCACCCAGCGTGTAAAAGATCACAGCTACTGAGAGCAACGATACAATCAGGTAAAGCAGCGCGTGTACGGCGTTCAATCGAGTAATGACCATGACCGTGGCCAGAATCGCCACCGCCGCCGCGACATAAAACATTGCATCCATAAATGCTCTCAGGGCATTAAACTATGTCGGTCCGTTACCGGGGCCTCGTGCTCGGACTCACCCTTGTTCTTCCCGCCAATCTTGACACCGGATACACGCCAGAAGTTGTAGCCGGGATATTTACCGGGACCATCGATTAACAAGTGCTCTTTCTCGTAGACCATGTTCTGCCGTTGGTACTCGCCCATTTCCACATCTGGAGTAAGCTGGATGGCGTACGTAGGACAAGCATCCTCGCAAAGGCCACAAAATATGCAGCGAGAGAAGTTGATGCGGAACCACTCCGGGAAACGCCGTCCCTGTTCGTCTTCGGTTGCCTGCAGCGCGATGCAGTCTACAGGGCATACCACGGCGCAGAGATAACAGCCCACACAGCGTTCCCCGCCATCCGGATCACGAGAGAGAATAATGCGGCCACGATATCGCGGGGCCATGTAGGCTTTATGTTCGGGATACTGCACCGTCACTCTTGTATGAAACATATGCAGGAGCACATCCCAGATGGTTCTCAGCAGACTTAACATTTGCGGCCTTCCTTCCTGATCAATCCCCTCAGGTAACGGCTTTTAGCGATGTGCAAGCACAACTGCACCGGTCACCAATATGTTGGCCAGCGCCAAGGGCAACAACAACTTCCATCCCCAGGACATGAGCTGATCAAATCGAGGTCTCGGCAGCGATGCTCGCAGCAGAATAAAAAAACAAATGAACAGAAACATCTTGATGAAAAACCAAATGATTGGGGGCAGCCATGGACCCAGCCATCCACCAAAAAACAATACTGCGATCAAGGCCGAGATCAGCGTGACGCCAAGATACTCGCCGACGAAGAACATTCCAAACTTCATTCCCGAATATTCCGAGTGGTAACCGGCAATTAGCTCGCTCTCGGCTTCGGGAAGATCAAACGGCAACCGCCGGGTCTCCGCGAGGCCGGCGATAAGGAACAGGACAAACCCCAGGAACTGGGGAATAACGAACCACATTTTCCGCTGCGCTTCGATGATGTTGGCAAGATCGAAAGAACCCGCCAGCACGACCACTCCCATGAGCGAAAGCCCCATGAAGACTTCGTAACTCAGCATCTGGGCTGCAGCACGCACCCCACCCAACAAGGAGTACTTGTTGTCCGAAGACCAGCCGGCCAGTACCACGCTGTAGACACCGAGCGAAGACATAGCCAGGAAGAAGAGCAATCCGATGTTCAGATTGCTTACGATGATGCCGGGCGCAATCGGGAGCACCGCGAAAGTCATTAGCACGGTTACGACAATGATTGCGGGCGCGATAATGAAGACAGGCTTGTCTGCGAAAGGAGGGACCCAATCCTCCTTGGCGAATATCTTGATCATGTCCGCGAGAACTTGCAGAAGGCCAAAAGGTCCAACGCGGTTAGGCCCGTAGCGGTCCTGCCACAAAGCCAGTAACCGGCGTTCAAGCCAAATAAGCCCTGAGGCCAAGCTCAATGCCACGATGAGCACGCCGATGATGGTCGCAATGGGATAAGAGCTCGTCATGCTAGCGGCAGTTTGTCCTCGCGTTCTAAAACGCTTGTGATGGGCAGAGTGATTCCCTCCAAGCCAGACAGGCCAACCGGCAGGCCGGCAATACCCAGAGGTAACTCCACCTTAATTTTGGCGGGAAGACTGTAAGCAGTACCCGCAATCTCCATCTTGATTTGTTCACCCACCTTAACTCCAAGGCGGTCTGCCTCTTCCGCGTTGAGCGCCACGTAAGGCTTCGGAGTCAGTTCTGCAACTCCTGGGGCGAAGAAACTTAATTCTTCCGAACCGAAGATGTGATAAAGCGGGATGAGCAGCCATTGACTACTGCTGGGTACAAATAAGCTTGGCACCTTAGCGAAATACGCCCCCTGAACTTGAGGCTCTGGTTCAATCAAACGGACTCCTGGATCGCCTCCGCGTAATGGGCCGGCAATCTCCGTCTGGTAGAAATTGGTCGCTTGGATCGAATTCCAACCTGGCGACCAGAAGAAGGGAATGAGTGCTCCGGGAGGTTGGTCGGGAGTTCCCTCCATGGAGAATGAAAGCGGCGTATCAGGATCATCCGGCGGCTTGGGTTCGTGCACGCTGATGTTCGCCAGCATGGCCGTACGTCCACTGTAGCGTCCGGGCTGGCGTGGTATTTTCTCACCAGCCATGCGGAATGGCGCAGGAGGCGCGACCCGTCGGACCTGGGCTAGCGCGGAGATTTCTGTCGCCATGGCGGCGATTACGTCCTCGAGGTGTTTCCAGATGGCGCCTTCCGGCCGTCCGGCAGCGGCCATGGCATCGAGCAGCCACTGCCAGCTCGCCTGAATATCTCCTTCCGGGGCAAAGATCTGATAGGAGCGCTGCGCACGCCCCTCGCTACTCACCAGGGTGCCATCCGCCTCTGCGAATGTGCTGGCTGGAAGTGCAAGTGTGGCCTTTTCTGCGGTTTGATTCCGTAAATGATCAAGCACAATCACGTGTCGCGAGCGGCTTAAGAATGCGTCTACTAACTGCGTTGGTGCCCGCCGGTAGAGATCATTTTCCAAGATCATCGTAGTGTCCGCCGCTCCTTCGCGTACAGCTAGGAACGCTTGGCTGAGAGGAGTGGCACCCAACAGCGCCAGTCCAAAGCTGTTGCATTCCGGTACTGTGAAACATAGCCCAGCTGGCGATCCCGCCGCGTACAACGCTCGTGCAACGTTCGCTGCTGCCTGGATCACCGCTTCGTTGTTGCAACTGGGGCCTGAGATCACGAGTGGCCGTTGGGCCTTCTTCAGTGCCTGCGCAATCTCGTCGGCCAGAGCACGCAGGTTTTCGGGCAAGTCCGGAACGGTAGGAGATGCCTTATCCAGAGCATGAGCTATCGCAAATCCGAGCCGCGCTATGTCATCAGGAGCGGCATGGTACGTGCGCATCGCGACGTCATCTAAACGGGTTGCCCCCGGGCTGGCTATGAACAATGGTCCTTTTGCATCCTGCAGCGCCTCGCGCACGGCATGATCGTCCCAACGAGGAATGTGAGACTTGTCGCTGGCTTGCATGGGCTGCTGCCGCACCGACTGACGGAGATTCAATGCCATGATTGGGGCCACGTTGGTTACATCCTCGCCGAGGATGAGCACGGCATCCGAAAGTTCAACCTCGCGCAGCGACAATGAACGGCATGGACCAGTTCGCAAAATGTCGAGCATAATCAGCACCAAGCGGTATTGATGATCGTCTACGCCAGCGTAGAAACGGTCAGCTCCAACCAGCGTTCGCAAGACAAAGTTAGACTCCAGCGAAGCTCGAGGAGAACCGATCCCGATCACTTTGGATCCTCGTACAACGAGAGAGGCGAGATGTTGAACAGCTTCTGCTTTGGTTATGCTTGCCTTGTTCTTGTCACGTACGATGTGCGGTTGGCGAATCCGTTGACGGCTGTTGACGAACTCATAGCCGTAGCGTCCACGGTCGCAAAGGAAGTATCCATTTACTTCACGGTTGTAGCGAGTCACGATCTGGCGCAATTTGCCGTATCGTTCTCCCGGGGTTGTGTTGCAGCCCAATCCGCAGTGAACGCAGACTGACGGCGCCATTTGCATATCCCACTTTCGCGTGTAATGCTGCTTCAGAGTTTTGTCGGTGAAAACCCCCGTCGGGCAGACCTCCACTAAATTGCCGCTGAACTCGTTCTCCAGCACGCCGTCGGTTTGGCGACCGAAATAGACCTGGTCGCGCAAGCCGAACACATCAAAGTCCCTGCCTCCGGCATATTCACGATAAAAACGCACGCAACGGTAGCACTGGATGCAGCGGTTCATTTCGTGATTGACCAGCGGCCCCAGATATTGATTGCGGAAAGTGCGCTTGAGGAAGGAGTACCGGCGATAGTCATGACCAGTCATCACCGTCATGTCTTGAAGATGACAGTGTCCACCCTCGTCGCAGACCGGACAATCGTGCGGGTGGTTGATCATCATTCCCTCAATGATTCCAGCTCGGAAGGCGACCGCTTCGGGATCCTGAATGGAGATCCTCGTCCCCTCGGCAGCCGCCGTCATGCAAGCCATCACAATCCTTCCGCGTGTATCTTTCTCGTCCTTGAACTGCTTGATGGCGCACTGCCGACAGGCACCCACTGAGCCCATGGCCGGATGCCAGCAGAAGTAGGGCAGGTTGAGTCCGAGCGAGAGACAGGCATGCAGCAGGTTCTGCTTGGGATCCGCTTGGTGGGCCCGATCTTCAATATGAATCGTCGCCATGCTATCTCCAGGGGCAACGGTGCTCGCGGATATGCTGCTCAAAGTCCGCGTGGAAATACTTGAGGGCACTCTGCAGCGGCTCCATGGCTCCCGGCGCGAGCGCACAAAATGTGTGTCCAGGAGCATTAAACTTAGTCTGAAACTCCAACTTCTCCAGGTCTCCTGCCTGTCCTCGGCCCTCCTCCATTGCGCGCAGAATCCGTTCTGCCCAGTTGAGCCCGCTCCAGCAGGGAGTGCACCAGCCGCAAGACTCTTGTGCGAAGAAGCGCTCCAGGTTCCAGACCATCCCGACAGGACATGTCTGATCATCCAGTACAATCATGGTCCCTGTACCCAGCCGGCTGCCCGCTTTCTGCACTTCCTGGAAATCCATGCGCACATCCAGATGTTGCTCGGTGAGGAAGTCCGTCGAAGCGCCACCGGGAAGCAAACCGCGAAGCTTCACACCATCGCGCATCCCTCCCGCATGTTCTTCCAGGATTTCGCGGATCGTTGTACCCATGGGCAGCTCCCATAGGCCTGGGCGTTTGACCTTACCACTTGCACCATAGAGCTTCGTTCCACCATCGGCAGTGTGGCTGAGGTTCTGGAACCAGTTGGGACCGTTATTCACGATGTGAGGCAGGTTGCACAGCGTTTCTACGTTCTGCACGATCGTAGGTTTTCCCCATAGTCCCGAAACTTGAGGAAACGGCGGCTTGGAGCGAGGATTTGCACGTTTGCCTTCGAGGGCATTCAGTAGTCCAGTTTCTTCACCGCACATGTAGCGGCCCGCACTGATGTGGAGATAGATCTCGAGGCTGTAGCCGGAACCGAGAATATTCCTGCCCAGATAATGTTTTTCGTAAGCCTCAGCAATAGCTCTGCTCAGTCGTTTCGCAGCCAGTGTGTATTCCGCTCGGAGGAAAATGTAGGCGATGTCCGCCTGGATGGCATACGCCGCTACGATCATGCCTTCAATCAGCTGGTGTGGGTCTCCTTCCAACAGCAACCGGTCTTTGAAGGTGCCCGGCTCCATCTCATCTGCATTGGCGAGCAGGTATTTGGGACGGGGCGCATCCTTACCCATGGGGACGAAGCTCCACTTCATGCCGGTCGAAAATCCAGCACCCCCGCGGCCCCTCAACTTGGCCTTCGTAACCAGATCCGTGATCGTGGCCGGAGTCGTTTGCAGAGCCCTGCGCACACTTTCGTACCCGCCTGCGCTCTCGTACGCTGCCAGGAGCAGCGGCCCATCGCCGTTGGACGGAATGTTTTTGGTAAGGGGCTTTTCCACTTTTCTGCCTTACTTATAGCGTTCAAGCAATTCGTCGAGTTTTTCAGGCTGAACATCGCCGTGCAGGTCGTTATCCACCATCAGTGTTGGAGCATGATCACAGGCTCCCAGGCAAACAATAGGCAGGACGGTAAATCGTCCGTCGGAGGTGGTCCCGCCCAGACTCACTCCAAGTTGCATGGCAAGGCGTTTGCACAGGCTCTCGCAGCCCATGATCCAGCAGCTCACGCTGTCACACACCAACACGACATGGCGTCCTACCGGTTTGCGAAACACCAGGTTGTAGAACGTCGCCACCCCGTCAAGTTCATCCGGCGTCATCTCGAGCAACTTGCCGAGATCGCGCAGACTCTCGTCTGACACCCATCCGCGATGCCGTTGAATGATCTTCAGCGCGTCAATTGAGACCGCCCGCTTGTTGGGATACCGGGAAAACTCGGCCTCGATCTCTTGTCGTTCTTCCACTGTCAACATGGTTCAACTTCCTTCATCTGTCTATGTCGGCCAGGACGAAATCAATGCTGCCAAGAATCGCGAGCAAGTCGGGAATCATCAGACCCCGGCACATCAGGGGAAGCATTTGCATATGAGGAAAAGATGGGGTACGGATTCGAGTGCGATACGAAACCGTATTGCCATCACTCACCAAGTAATAGCCGTTATTTCCCTTAGTCGCCTCAATCGCTCCGAGAGATTCGCCCGGCGGCACGACCGGTCCCCAACTCACACCCAGAAAGTGTGTGATCAAGGTCTCGATGTCGTGCATCGTGTGATCCTTGATCGGAGGGGTGGCTAACGGGTCGGCAGATTTGTATAGACCATCGGGCATGTTCTTGAGGCACTGCTCGATAATTCGCAAGCTCTGGCGCATCTCTTCCACACGCACCAACGCTCGGTCATAGCAATCACCGTTGTGTCCAGTGGGAATCTCGAAGTCAAGCTGGTCATAGCCGGAATATGGCTGCTTCTTGCGAAAGTCCCAGGCAAAACCGGTCGCCCGCAAGTTTGGCCCAGTAACGCCCCACTCGATTCCTTCTTCGGTCGTGAAGCTGCCCACTCCCTTGGTGCGAGCCTGGAAAATCCGGTTGCGCAGCACCATACGGTCATACTCACGCAGCCGAGGAGGAAAGTAGTTCAGGAAGTCACGGATCATGTGCTCCCAACCAAGGGGAAGGTCCTGGGCTACCCCTCCAATGCGGAACCAGTTGGGATGCATGCGAGCGCCGGTCACGGCCTCCACGATGCCAAAGGCCCGCTCCCGATCATTGAAGGTGAAGAAGACGGGTGACATTTGTCCCAGGTCCTGGGCAAATGTGCCGTACCAAACCAGGTGACTGATGATGCGAAACAGCTCTGCCATCATCACCCGAATCACCTGCCCTCGCGGCGGCACTTCGATGCCAGCCAATTTTTCAAGAGCGATGAGGTAGGCGAGATTGTTCATCACGCCGCCGAGATAGTCGACTCGATCGGTGTATGGAATGTAGGTGTGCCAGCTCTGGCGCTCTCCCATCTTCTCGGCGCCGCGATGGTGAAAACCGATTTCCGGTACCGTGTCGACAATCATCTCGCCGTCCAACTGCAGCACTATGCGCAGCACACCGTGCGTTCCCGGATGCTGCGGACCCACATTGAGAAAGATGAAGTCTGTATCTTCGTGGGCACGCTTCATTCCCCATTCCTCGGGGCGGAAACGCAGTGCCTCCTGCTCGGCCTCTTCTTTCTCCTCAGGGAGGCGGAAAGGCTCCATCTCGGTGGCGCGTGCAGGATGGTCCTTGCGCAGAGGATGTCCGATCCAGGTCTTGGGCATGAGGATCCGCGCCAGGTGCGGATGGCCTTTGAATGAAACGCCGAACATGTCCCAGACTTCGCGTTCATACCAATTCGCCGCAGGCCAAATGTCGGTGATAGTGTCTAAGCTCGGGCGTTCCCCTTTGAGTGGAACTTTGATGCGGACGTATTCGTTGCGCTCGAGAGAGAGCAGGTGATAAATGACAGTGAAGTTACTGTCGGGTTGGCCCTCGCGGTACTTTCTTGGCCGCTCGTCAATGGCAGTTACGTCGTAGAGCATGCGGAAAGGACGCGGAATTTCGCTCTTGAGATAGCGCAGTAGATCGTGAACACTCCCTTGGTCTATCCAGAAGGTTGGAATGCCGTCCGGCGTCGCTTGCGACGCAAGCAGCCCATCACGCACCCTGCCTTGGACATCTTCGTGAATACTGGGCTCGGCGATCGCCGGCATCATCAAACATCCTCCGGTGAGCGAAGCGTGGTGGCTTTCGCGCGTTCTGCCCACTTGAGGTCGCGCATCGACGGCATCTCGGGACGCGCCACTCCTTGAGGACCAACCACCCAACTCAATGGTCGACGTTCTCTGCCCACTGCCTTTTGCAGGAGTGTCAGTCCTTCCAGGAAAGCGTCAGGACGTGGCGGGCAGCCAGGAACATAAACATCGACCGGAAGAAACTTATCGACGCCTTGCACTACGCTGTAGATGTCGTACATGCCGCCTGAATTCGCGCATGATCCCATGGAGATGACCCAGCGCGGCTCCATCATCTGCTCGTACAATCGCTGGATCACGGGCGCCATCTTGATGAAGACCGTTCCCGCAATCACCATCAAATCTGCTTCCCGGGGCGTCCCTCGAATCACTTCCGCCCCGAAGCGGGCAAGGTCGTACTTGCTGGTGATGCTGGTGGCCATTTCCACATAGCAGCAAGAAAGGCCGAAGTTGAATGGCCAAATGGAATTCTTTCGGCCCCAGGCAAGGAGGTCCTCGAGACGCGAGAGGATCAGGCTACGACGCACTGCCTGTTCCATGGGCGCGCGGTCAGATTCCGCCGTTGATGGGTGGGAGTCGGTTTTAGTAATCGACCAGCGCATAAATTACTCAAGCTGCCGGATGCGGCGAGATCGTGGGCTCCAATCCAGCGCTCCCAGCCGCCAGAGGTAAGTCAACGCTGCAACGAGAATTGCGACGAAGACTGCAAGCTCGACATAGCCAGTCCAGCCCAGTTCACGGGCGGAAACGGCCCAGGCAAAGATAAAAACTGCTTCCAAGTCGAAAATCACAAAGAACAGTGCAGTGAGATAGAACTTTGCCGCTAGGCGGATTCGGGCGGAGCCTTCAGAGAGAATTCCAGATTCGTAGGGCGATCCCGTGGCTGGCTCGTTATGCCGCTGTCCCAACACGAAGGACACCGCTAGCATTGATGCAACCAGGAATAGCACCACCACGAAATAGAGGCCTAGAACCCAAAGATTTTCTGCTTGATCGTTCAGAAGCATGGCATGTAACCGTTTCGACCTCGATGCGCCTAAGCTTGCACTGAAAAGAAACTACGCTCGACAGAAATACTAGCTGTTGAGCGAGAAGAGAATTCCCTTCAAAGACACCATAATCAGGCGCTGCAGCATATCCTCACAATGGAAGGTTCGTACCAGAGCGCGAGACAATCGTAACGACGACAGATCGCCCGCGAAAAGTGCAGCATGAAATGTGAGGAAGCTAGTGGCGTGCTGTCTTCGATGATGAAAACTTCCTTGTAGTTGGTGGGAAACCGAGGAGCAGAGGAGCGTCTGTGAAGCGGATCAGCTTTGTGCTCATGTCCGTCCCGCCCTTCCGGTTGGATCTTACGGTGTGGGCTCTTCGCCGGCGGCCGACAAACCAAATTGACTGCTGGGATGGAGCTACATATCGACGTGTGCTGGAAGTCAATGGCGAACCCGTGGAGGTTTCTGTGCAGCAGGATGGACCTGCTGACAAGGCGCACCTATTAGTCAACATGACCGCACACCGCCTGCCGCGGTCGGCACAAGAGGAAGTGAAGAGTCAACTGGAGCGAATGTTGGGCTCGCGGCGGGATCTTTCTTCCTTCTATCGGCTGGCGAGGCAGGATCCGAAAATAGCACCTCTCGTTGTAGAGTTTCGTGGACTCAAGCCGCCACGTTTTCCTACGGTGTTTGAAGCAGTGGCCAACGGCATCGCCTGCCAGCAGCTGTCGTTGTTGGTCGGCATTCTGTTACTCAGCCGCCTGGCAGGTAAATATGGCCAAGCGATCGGTAGCTCGGATGTTGCATTGCGCTCTTTTGCCAGCCCAGAGGACTTGTCTGGCGCACGTTCCAATTCGCTAAAAGAACTGGGCTTCAGCCGTCATAAGGCCGAGTTCTTGCTGGCATTGGCGTCGAAGCAGCGCCATGGGAATCTGAACCTCGAGAAGCTGGAATGTTGCAACGACGAGACAGCAGTCGAATTTCTGGAACAGTTACCCGGCATCGGCAGATGGACAGCGGAATATGTTCTGCTCCGCGGCCTTGGGCGCCTGAATGTATTTCCTGGTGATGACGTTGGAGCTCGTAACAATCTCGCGCGATTCCTGGACCGGCGAAAGCCATTGGATTATGAGGGGGTGCGTCGTGCCGTCGCGAAGTGGCAACCCTACGCGGGTTTCATCTACTTCCATCTGCTGCTGGCCCGCATCAGAGATGCGGGGTGGATGAACGGGACGAAGTGAAGGGCGCTTCAGCAGAGAGCGGCATGGATATCAGGAACACAAAACGGCCATTTCGAACTCGCGAAGCTCTTGCGAGTCGAGTGTTAAGACCTAAGAACCAAGGTCAACAATCGAGGTGGTAGTCATGAACATTTTGGACACCGTCGGCATTAGCCTGCCCTGCCGTTCCTGCGGGAGCACCTATCAGGTGCCACTCAGGGATGTGCTGCTCTCCCACACCATACTTCACGACGGCTGTCCGGCCTCCCAGGAGACAGAGTGCCCTCCGGTATTTCAGTCACGCCTGTTCGAGAGCAAGGACATTGAAGAGCTACAGCACGCCTGGAATCAGTTGGAACAGCGAGCGCGGGCTGACGGAGGCGAACTTGTTTTTATGGCAGCGGGCCCGTCAAGTGAAATGCAGCCCACTGATCTTGGCAAGGCAGTCGCGAGCTTAAGAGGGCAATCGCAGGCATCTGTTCCGATCCCCCTCGCGTCCGCACATACTCGAGAGCGGGTCGCAAAGCAATCCGGAAAACCCAAAAAGGCAAGGGTTGGCAAGCAGGCACATTCGAAATCGAGAACACGAAAAAACAGGAAGGTTGCATGACGGGCAAACGTTCAAGATCCGGCAGTGGCAAAGGGGATTGGGCATGAACGAGATCGAAAAGTCCACACGCATACTGCGCGAGGAACATCAGCTGATCGAGAATGCGCTCATAGCTATGGCCGACATTATCAAGAGACTTGAGAAGGACAATACGTTAGATCGTCACCAGCTCTGTGAAATGGCACACGCGTTCGCAACTTTCGTGGGCAGGTCGCATCACACGAAGGAAGATTTTCTGCTCTCCATGATACGTGCACGAAGAGGCTGCTCTGACGAGTACGCTGTTCGGACTTTCTACCAAGAACATCATTGCGTCGAAGTGCTTCTCGCCAGGCTCAGAAAAACAGCCGACGAATACTTGGACACTGCCGACCAGAGTACGGAACCGCTCGTTGGATCCCTGCGGGACGTGGTGGTTTTTATCCAGGGCACATGTGGAAGGCCGATCACGTCTTGTTCCCACTTGCGGATGATCTCCTGTCTGAAACGGATCAGGGAGTACTCGTCGAGCAGTTCAGTTGGATCGAGTCTGCCGTCGGCGGGGATGCTGACGAAGAATTGCGCGCCATTGTTGCGGAATTTATTCCCAAACCGAAAGCCGCATAATGAAGTGCATAGAACTGGAGCTGTGTTGCGAGGCTTCTTGTGCCTCGAGAAAGGCGGTACAACATGCTAGCCAAAAAGCCGACAACGAAAATTCTCGTGGATGGTGGTGATCCTGCCGAAACCCGTCGGATCAAGGATCTGCTCGGATTTGTCGATGGCCAGACGTCGAATCCGTCGCTGGTGGCGAAAAACCCTGAGATTCGAAAGCTTGTAGCCTCTGGCCGCCGATTGAGCGGCCAAGAAGAGAAGGAAGAGTACAGAAATATCGTTCGAAGCATCTCTCCTCTCGTCGGGGAAGCCGGAGTTTCGATTGAGGTATTTGCCGATCTCGGCACTACGGCGGAACAGATGTTTGCGCAAGCCAAAGAGATGTTTACCTGGATCCCCAACGCCTACATCAAGTACCCGTGCACGCACGAAGGTCTGCGAGCCGCGCAAATGTCAGTACGAGACCGAATTCGAGTCAACATGACATTGTGTTTTTCGCAGGAGCAAGCGGCCGCGGTGTATGCCGCGACCAAAGGATCGGTTGAACCTGTGTATGTGTCGCCTTTTATAGGAAGGCTGGATGACCGCGGGGAAGACGGCATGGATCTGGTCAAGAACATCAAGACGATGTACCAAACAAGCGACGGGCACGTCCATGTGCTGGCCGCCAGCATCCGTCATCTAGAACACTTGCTCTGCGCTTTTGCCCTGGAAGTGCAGCTTGTCACCGTACCAGCGCGGGTCCTCGAAGAGTGGGCAGCAAAGAGCTTTCCGATGCCAAATCGTGACTTTGCCTACAAAGCTGTCGGGGCAAGTGGTAAACCCCTGAACCAGCTGCCCTACAGGGTGCTGAAGCTAAACCAGCCGTGGGAGAATTTTGACATCGCACACGAGCTCACCACGAAGGGGATCGAGAAGTTTGTGGAAGATTATCAGAGCACCCTGAGGAGAACTGCGTGAAAACCAACAGAGGCCTTTGCCGCAGTTACATTGACCTGATGCCCTGATGTCTTTGTTTTCGAGATGAAGCGCCCGGTTGAATGCTTCAAGGCGATGTGCCCCGCATGACAGTGAAACTGGCTTCTCAATGTGTTTCATCGGCGGCCAGTGGTGACTTGAAGCTCGTTCGAAGGGGACACGCTGAAAAGCTGTTTACCCACTATTGCCGAGGGCCGTCCTGGTAACAACGCTCGCGGTCGCCTGACATCATGTGATTAATGGATCAGCTGATCTGGGTTAGACTCGTACTTTATAGGGCTTCAATTTTGGGTTCCTCATGTCAAAAAACCATCTCCACCTAAAACCACTTCAGGCGAAACTTTTGGTTTGTGCCTTGGGGCTGCTGGTATTCGTAATCGATATGGCGGTTTCCGCTGACCTCGATATCGCCATCTTCTATTGCTTCGTCATTGTCCTGTGTTCCTGGAGCGGTTCGCTGGCCTTCTTGTGGACGGCGGCAGCAGTGTTCGCGGCAGCGACATTGCCGGGATTACTGGTATCCCCGTCTCCGGTTACACCTCTCTCCTGGGTGGATTGGGCGAAT
>Ga0157378_10000558_pt1 | contig 35454 bp, 40 predicted proteins | sample M65metaG_FD_115309 | JGI IMG/M metagenome (GOLD analysis project Ga0157378, IMG submission 115309) | Miscanthus rhizosphere microbial communities from Kellogg Biological Station, Michigan, USA - M6-5 metaG | ecosystem: Host-associated > Plants > Roots > Rhizosphere > Soil | place: USA: Michigan... | reverse complement strand
CTTGATGTCCATCTGCAGGGCGGTGATGCCGGCGCCGGTGCCAGCCACCTTGAAGTCCATGTCGCCCAGGTGATCCTCGTCGCCGAGGATGTCGGTCAGCACGGCAAAGCGGTTGGACTCCTTGATCAGACCCATCGCGATGCCGGCCACATGGGCCTTCATCGGCACGCCGGCGTCCATCAGCGCCAGACAGCCGCCGCACACCGAAGCCATCGACGACGAGCCGTTGCTCTCGGTGATCTCGGAGACGACGCGCATCGAGTACGGGAACTCTTCCTTGCTCGGCAGCACCGCGACCAGCGCGCGCTTGGCAAGCCGCCCGTGGCCGATCTCGCGCCGCTTCGGGCTGCCGACGCGGCCGGTTTCACCGGTGGCGAACGGCGGCATGTTGTAGTGGAGCATGAAGCGCTCTTCGTATTCGCCGGCCAGCGCATCGATGCGCTGCGAGTCACGCTCTGTGCCGAGCGTTGACGCCACCAGCGCCTGCGTTTCGCCACGCGTGAACAGTGCCGACCCGTGCGCACGCGGCAGCACGCCGGCGCGAATCTCGATCGGGCGCACGGTGCGCGTGTCGCGGCCATCGATGCGCGGCTCACCCGCGAGGATCTGGCCGCGCACGATGCGCGACTCGATCTCGAACAGCAGCCCTTCGACCTTCACTTCGTCGAACTCGACGCCTTGTGCGCTGAGGCCGGCCTTCACGTTGGCGTAGGCCTCACGCGTGGCCTGCGTGCGCGACTGCTTGCTGCGGACCTGATAGGCCGCGCGCAACGCGGCCTCACCCAGCTCGGTGACCTTGGCGATGAAGGATTCGTCCTTGGCCGGCGGCTGCCAGTCCCACGCCGGCTTGCCGGCGTCGCGCACCAGCTCGTGGATCGCCTCGATCGCCACTTTGCCCTGCTCGTGGCCGTACACCACGGCACCGAGCATCACTTCCTCGGGCAACTGGTCGGCTTCGGACTCGACCATCAGCACCGCGGCCTCGGTGCCGGCAACCACCAGGTCGAGCTTGGAGTTGGCCAGCTCGGTCTTGCCCGGGTTGAGCACGTACTGGCCGTTGACATAGCCGACGCGCGCGGCGCCGATCGGGCCGTTGAACGGGATGCCCGAGATCGCCAGCGCAGCCGACGAGCCGATCAGTGCGGCGATGTCGGCCTGCACCTCGGGGTTCAGCGACAGCACGTGGATCACCACCTGCACTTCATTGAAGAAGCCATCCGGGAACAGCGGCCGGATCGGGCGGTCGATCAAGCGCGAGGTCAGCGTCTCGAGTTCACTCGGACGGCCCTCGCGCTTGAAGAAGCTGCCGGGGATCTTGCCGGCCGCGTAGGTCTTCTCGATGTAGTCGACCGTCAGCGGGAAAAAGTCCTGCCCGGCCTTGGCGGTCTTGGCCGCGACGACGGTGGCCAGCACCACCGTGTCTTCGATGCTGACCAGCACGGCGCCGGTGGATTGACGCGCGATCTCGCCGGTCTCGAGGGTGACGCGGTGCGGTCCCCATTGGAAGGTCTTGCTGACCTTGTTGAACAGACTCATGGAATGCTCCAAGTTGCTGCCCGCCCCGATGCCCAGGGCACGCAGCGCGCATGCGGAAACGGTGGCATGCGCACCGGGAGCGTGAAGACACGGCGCGATGCCATTCCAGCGCGGCTCGCGGTCCGAGCCTCGTTGGAATGACACAGCAGCGCCAAGATGGGTGCCTCGCTCCGGGGACGGCGCCCGCCGGCATCGGCGGGACGCCGAACGAACTGCTGGCTTACTTGCGCAGGCCGAGCTTGTGGATCAACGCCGAGTAGCGCTCGGCATCGTTGTTCTTCAGATAATCCAACAGCTTGCGGCGCCGGCTCACCATCCTGAGCAGGCCGCGCCGGCCGTGGTGGTCTTTCAGGTGCACCTTGAAGTGCGGGGTCAGTTCGTTGATGCGTGCGGTGAGCAACGCCACCTGAACTTCGGGAGAGCCGGTGTCCTTGGCGCCGCGCGCGTTGGACTTGACGATCTCGGCCTTCTGGCTGACTGCCATCGACATGAACGATTTCCTCAATGCGTGAAACCGTCCCGGTCGCGATGGCCGGTGCGGTTTCAATTGCCACTTGCGGTCGCAGGTGAAACCGACCCGCGCCGTGCCGTCGCGCGGCCAGGGCTCGGCCCCAGCAAGCGACCACCAATTATAGCTTGAGCGCTTTGGCCAGCCGCTCCACCCCACGCACCAGCCGCTCGGGCTCGCGCGAGGCAAAGCACCAGCGCAGCCAGCCCTCCCCCTCGGGTCCGAACGCGATGCCGGGCGCCAGACCCAGGCCCTGCTCGGCCACGAGGCGCTTGGCCAACGTGAGCGAATCGTGCTGTCCTTCGACGCGCAGGAACGCATACAGCCCGCCGTCGGGCACCGCGACCGTCACGCCCGGCAGTTGGCGCAGCTGCGAAAGCAGCAGGTCGCGACAGGTGCGCAGGCGCTGTACCAGCCCATCGACGAAGGTGTCGCCCAGTGCCAGCGCGGCCAGCCCACCGTGCTGCACGAACTCCGGTGCGCACGAGGTGTTGAACTCGATCAGCTTGCCGACCTGCGCCACCACGCCATCGGGCACCACCATCCAGCCCAGCCGCCAGCCCGTCATCAAGAAGCTCTTCGAGAAGCTGTGCACGACGATCAAGCGATCCTCAGGCGACGCCAGATCCAGAAAGCTCGGCGCGCTGCGCCCGGTGCCGAACCACATGCGCTCGTACACCTCGTCGGCCACCAGCCAGGTGCCGGTGCGTCGGCAGTGCTCTAGCAGCGAGCGCTGCTCGTCGCGCTCGAGCGTCCAGCCGGTGGGGTTGTTGGGCGAGTTGACGAGGAGCACCTTGGTCGTCGGCGTCACCGCATCGATCAGCGCCTGCACGTCGAGCCGCCACACGCCCGCCGGGTCGGGCCGCAGCGCCACGCGCCGGACACGCGCGCCCATCATCGTCGGCTGCTGAGTGAGGTTGGGCCACACCGGCACCACCGCCACCACCTCGTCGCCGGCACCGGCGAGCAACTCGGTGGCCAGCATCAGCGCGTTGACGCCCGAACTGGTCACAGCGATCCGTTCGGCGCTCACCGCTGGATGCAGCGCGCAGGTGTAGCGCGCCAGCGCATCGCGCAGCTCCGGCAGGCCGAGGTTGTGGCCATAGAACGTCTCGCCGCGTTCGAGCGAGCGCATGGCGGCCTCGCGCACCGGCAGCGACGTGACCTCGTCGCTTTCGCCAAACCAGAAGGCGAGCACGTCGGGGTTCTTCAGCGATGCGTTGGCCACCTCGCGGATGCGCGAGCTCTGCATCGCAACGACGACGTCACGCATGGCGGCCGCCCGTCGTGCTGCAAACGGCCTGGCAGCCCTTGAATTTGGCGCGGCCGCAGCCAACTCGTGCCCAGACGGCGCTCGGTTGCGCCCAACCGTTCAAAGAGGTGTCAATCATGTTTCTCGTTCCGCTGACCCGCCGCGCAGACTGGCTGCGCAGCTTCGATCGTTTCTTCGACGGTGCATTCGACGGCGTTTTCGCCGGCGAGGCGCCTGCTGCGTTGCCGCGCACGCCAGCACTTGACGTTTCCGAATCCGAGCAAGCATACACAGTCACGCTCGATCTGCCCGGCGTGGCGAAAGACAACGTGAAGGTCACCATCGAAGGCCGACGTGTCCAGGTCGAAGCGCAAGCAGCGCATCGCGACGAGCGCAAAGAGAGCGATCGCGTGGTGTATCGCGAGCGCGCCGCATCGAGCTATGCGCGCAGCTTCGTGCTGCCGGTGGAACTCGACCAGCAGCGTTCGACCGCCAAGCTCGACAGCGGCGTGCTGAAGCTGGAGCTGGCCAAGCGCGTCACCAGCAACGTCAAGCAGATCGCGATCAACTGACAGCCGGCGGCGCCAGCTGATCGAGCGGCCAGCGCGGCGCCACGTCGAACGCGTAGTTGCGCTCTGCGGCGGCGCCGCGTTGCAGACGCATCGCAGCCGCCAGTGCAATCATGGCGCCGTTGTCGGTGCACAGCGCGGCTTCCGGGTAGTGCACTCGGAAACCACGTTGGGTTGCGAGCGCGCCGAGGCGTTGCCGCAACAGCGTGTTGGCGCCCACGCCGCCGGCTACCACCAGCCGATCAACGCCGGCTGCGGTCAGCGCGCGCAGGGCCTTGTGCACCAGCACGTCGACGATCGCAGCCTGGGTCGACGCGGCCAGGTCTGCCCGCTGTGCGTCGCTGGGCTGGAGTCCGAGCTTGCGATGGTGCAGCCACACCGCAGTCTTCAGACCGGCAAACGAGAAATCGAGTTTGCCGCTGTTGAGCATGGGGCGTGGCAACGCGAAGGCCTCCGGGCGGCCGTGTTGCGCCAGTGCGGCGAGCGCTGGACCGCCGGGATAGCCCAACCCCAACAGCTTGGCGGTCTTGTCAAAGGCTTCGCCGGCGGCATCGTCGACGGTTTCACCCAGCAGCGTGTAATGGCCCACCTCACGCACGTGCATCAATTGCGTGTGGCCGCCCGACACGAGCAGTGCGACGAAGGGAAAACTCGGCGGGTCGCCCGACAGAAACGGCGACAGCAAGTGACCTTCGAGGTGATGCACGCCGAGACACGGCCGCTCGAGCGCCGCGGCCATGGCCGCGGCGCTCGCGGCACCGACGAGCAGCGCACCTGCCAGACCCGGGCCGCGCGTGTAGGCAATGACATCAATGTCCGTCAGGGCCTGATCCGCTTGCGCGAGCACGCGTTGCACCAGTGGCAGCACCCGCCGCACGTGGTCGCGCGAAGCCAACTCGGGCACCACCCCGCCGTAGTCGCGATGCATGTCGGCCTGGCTGTGTAACGCGTGCGCCAGCAGACGCGGTACCCCGTCGCCTTGCGCATCGACGAGCGCGACGCCGGTTTCATCGCACGACGACTCGATGCCGAGGACCTTCAGCGGACACTCCTGTAACTGGCCGTATCTTTGTGCTCGATTGCCGCACTTGGCAGAAATACATCACACATCGGCATCGGGACATACCCGCGATGCGAGCCGCGGCGCTTGTTGTGGGACTATCACGCAGTTACTCTTGCGGCGCACCAGGCCGAGGACAGGGCGAGTTTTCTAAATCGAACATTCGTTGGGACCATGAAAGAGTTCAAGCTCACTGCATGGCCGGAACTACCGGCACCGTACCAACGGATCGCCTATCGCCGCATGTTGAGCGATATGTCGCACCGTTTCGTGACGGCGCAGCAGCTGTGCGACAGCAGCGGCGCCACCAAGCTCGAAGTGCGCGTGTTCCTGCAGATGCTGTCGGAGCGTGGCTTGCTGCGTGAGCGCGACCACGAGGAATCGCCCAGCCTGTTCGGGCCACTGGGCGGCTGGTTGCGCCGCGCTTTGCACGGCGAAAACGCAACGCACTGAGCCGACCGGATGCACCGCAGGCCCGTCACCTGACGGGCCTTTTGCTTTCGACGATCCACCGGCGGCCCTCCCGCGGCGGCGTCAATGTTTTTCCTTGGCGTGGTTGATCGAGTACTTGGGAATCTCGATCGTCACGTCGCGATCCGAGAGGATCGCCTGGCACGACAGCCGCGAGGTCGGCGCCAGTCCCCACGCGCGGTCGAGCAAGTCTTCTTCCGACTCGTCCATCTCGCCGAGCGATTCGAAACCCTCGCGCACGATCACGTGGCAGGTGGTGCAGGCGCAACTCATCTCGCAGGCGTGCTCGATCGAGATGCCGTTCTCGAGCATCGCCTCGCACAACGACGTGCCGGCAGGTGCCTCGATGTCGTCGCCCTCCGGACAGTACTCGGGATGCGGCAGGATCCGAACGACAGGCATGCGCATCACACCTCTTCGACGCGGCGCCCCGTGAGCGCCGAGCGAATGCTGCGGTTCATTCGCATCGCCGCGAACCCTTCGGTGCTGTCGGCCAGCGCATCGAGCGCGGCACGGATCACAGCGACGTCATCGGCGGCGCGAGCAGATTCGAGTTCTGCCATGCGCTGCTCAATCGAAGCCCGCTCGTCGGCATTCAGCAGATCGCCGTCGGTCGCGAGCGCCGAGCGCGTCGCCAGCACCAGACGCTCGGCATCGACGCGCGCCTCGCGCAACGTGCGCTGCTCCATGTCGACCTCGGCGCTGCCGAAGCCCTCGCGCAGCATGCGCGCAACGTCGTCGTCCGTCAGGCCGTAGCTGGGCTTGACCACCACCGAGGCCTCGACGCCTGCCGTCAGTTCGCGTGCCGACACCGAGAGCAAACCGTCGGCGTCGACCTGGAACGTGACGCGGATGCGCGCTGCGCCGGCAGCCATCGGCGGGATACCGCGCAGTTCGAAGCGCGCCAGCGAGCGGCAGTCGGCCACCAACTCGCGCTCGCCTTGCACCACGTGGATCGCCATCGCGGACTGACCGTCCTTGAACGTGGTGAACTCCTGCGCCTTGGCCACCGGAATCGTGGTGTTGCGCTCGATGATGCGCTCGACCAGGCCGCCCATCGTCTCGACGCCGAGCGACAGTGGAATCACGTCGAGCAGCAGCAGTTCGCCTTCGCGCGAGTTGCCGGCCAGTGCATTGGCCTGGATCGCAGCACCGAGCGCCACGACCTGATCGGGATCGAGGTTGGTGAGTGGTGGACGCCCGAAATACGCCTCGACCGCCCGCCGCACAGCGGGCATGCGCGTCGCGCCACCCACCAGCACGACCCCTTGAACTTCGCCATGGTCGACGCGCGCATCGCGCATCACCTTGCGCAGCACGCCGATCGTGCGCTCGATCAGCGGCTTGGTCGCGGCGTCGAACACGTCGCGCTCGACCACCACGTCGAGCATCCCGGTCGAGAGCACGCCCTGGACGGTTGCCTCGGTCTGCGCGGTCAAGGCCTCCTTGGCCGTGCGCGCAGCGCTCAGTACCGCTTGCTTGTCGCGCGGCGTCTCGGCAGCCAGACCGCCGCGCGTCAGCGCCCACGCCGCGAGGGCACGATCAAAGTCATCACCGCCGAGCGCCGAATCGCCCCCGGTAGCGACAACTTCGAAGACGCCGCGCGACAACCGCAAAAGCGACACGTCGAAGGTACCGCCACCGAGGTCATAGATCAGGTAGAGCCCCTCGCTGCCGTTGTCGAGGCCGTAGGCCAGCGCCGCGGCGGTTGGCTCATTGATCAGACGCATCACCTTGAGCCCGGCCAACTCGGCTGCGCCTTTGGTGGCCTGGCGTTGTGCGTCGTCGAAGTACGCCGGCACGGTGATCACCGCACCGAACAGCTCGCTGTCGAACGTGTCTTCGGCGCGCTGCCGCAACGTGGCCAGGATCTGCGCCGATATTTCGACCGGCGACTTGTGACCTTGCGGCGTGCTCACCTGCACCATGCCGGGCCCATCCACCAAGTGGTACGGCAGCCGGCCGGCGTGGGGCAAGTCGGCAAGCTTGCGCCCCATCAGGCGCTTGACCGACGCAATGGTGTGCTCCGGATCTTCGCCCTGCATCGCCTGCGCGGTCGGGCCCACATCGCAGCCGCCGTCGGACCGGTAGCGCACGATCGACGGCAACAGCACGCGTCCTTGCGCGTCCGGCAGACAGACGGCGTGGCCGTGCCGCACTGCAGCCACCAGCGAATGCGTGGTGCCGAGATCGATCCCGACAGCCACCCGACGCGCATGTGGGTCGGGGCTTTGCCCGGGCTCCGACAGCTGCAGCAGCGCCATGGTGTCACCTGGGGACGCGCCGCACCGCCCCGATGGCGGCCTGCGCGACGCGTAACCCGTCCACCGCCTCGGAGCTCGCCAATGCGTGCTCCAGGGCCTCCAGCCGACGCTCGATCTCGCTGCGCAGGCGCGCGAGGAACATCCACTCGCGCACCTTCGGCGCAGCGGCCGCCGCATCGTGTCGCTCGTCAAGGTCGGCGGCGACCGCATCGTGGACGACTTTCAGCCGTGCTGCGACGTCGCGCTCGAGAGCGTGCACGGCATCGGGCGACGTCGCTTCTGCGAGCGTTTCGTGCCATTCCATCTGGCGCGCCAAGACCTCGTGCGGCATCGCTGCGCCCTCGTGCTCGCGCAACGGATGGCCAGCCAATTCGCACAGGTAGCTGGCGCGCGCCAACGGGTCCTTCAAGCGACGATGGGCCTCGTTGATCCGCACTGCCCACTGCATCGCAAGCCGCTGCGCAGCTGCACCCTCGGACGCGAAACGGTCCGGATGCACCTTCGACTGCACCGCTCGCCAGCGTTCGCTCAGCACGGCCGCATCGAGCGCGAAGCGCCGCGGCAGCCCGAGCAGCGCAAAGTCGTCCTGGTCGAGCTTCATGCCGCGAGCGCCTTCTCGAAGAACAACGACAGGCCGTTGTCCGGATAGCCACCAAAGGCCGCGCGACGGCGGTAGCCGCTGCGTTCGTAGAGCCGCACTGCCGCCGCTTGCGCCGCTCCGGTCTCGAGCAAAGCTCGATCGATGCCATGAACCGGCAGCACCGACTCGAGCGCCCCCAGCAGCTGCACGCCGATGCCTCGGCCGCGCTGGGCCGAATCGACCATCATGCGTTTGATTTCCCCATAGGCTCGCAGGCCGGTCTCGGCGTGCGCCGGCACACGGCGCACCGCACCACAGCCCACGATGCGCCCATGGTCCTCAGCCACGAAGAACGACACCGCAGGCGAGAGCAGCGCCTGCTCATCGAGGATGTGATTGGCCTCGGGCGCGTACAGCGCCGCCAGATAGTCGTCGAGTTCGCGCAGCAGCCGACGCACCTCGGGGTGGTCGGGCCGCTCGGGGCGAATGACGATGGGCACGGGTGACATGGCGAGGCAACTCAAGCAGCGGCTACCTGCCGCTGCCGCGACAACGGCGGCGTCAGACTCGGAACGACTCGCCGCAACCGCAGCGGTCCTTTTCCTTCGGGTTGTGGAACTTGAACCCTTCGTTCAGCCCCTCGCGCACGAAGTCGAGTTGAGTGCCGTCGATGTAGGGCAGGCTCTTGGGATCGACCAGCACCTTGACGCCGTGTTCTTCGAACACGTGGTCTTCCGGCGCGATGTCATCGGCGTATTCGAGCTTGTAGGCCAGCCCCGAGCAGCCTGTGGTCTTGACGCCCAGGCGCACGCCGACGCCTCTGCCGCGTTTGGCGATGTAACGCGTGACATGACGCGCAGCGGCTTCCGACAACGAGACACCCATGAACTTCAGCTCACCTTTGCTTCTTCTTGCGGCTCGGCGTGGCGCGCCTTGTAGTCGCTGACCGCCGCCTTGATGGCGTCTTCTGCCAGGATCGAGCAGTGGATCTTCACCGGCGGCAGCGCCAACTCTTCGGCGATCTGCGCATTCTTGATCGTCATTGCCTGATCGAGCGTCTTGCCTTTGACCCACTCGGTGACCAGCGAGCTCGACGCAATGGCCGAACCGCACCCGTAGGTCTTGAAGCGCGCGTCCTGGATCAGCCCGGTGCTCGGGTCGACCTTGATCTGCAGCTTCATCACGTCGCCGCAGGCCGGCGCACCGACCATGCCGGTGCCCACCGTGGCGTCGCCCTTGTCGAACGAACCGACGTTGCGTGGATTTTCGTAGTGGTCGATGACCTTGTCGCTGTATGCCATGTCAGTACTCCAGAACTCTCATGCTCAATGTGCGGTCCACTGGATCGTGCTCAAGTCGATGCCGTCGCGATACATCTCCCACAACGGAGACAGCTCGCGCAGCTTCGCCACACGGTCCTTCAGCGTGGACGCGGCGTAGTCGATGTCTTGCTGCGTCGTGAAGCGGCCGATCGTGATGCGCAGGCTCGAGTGCGCCAGCTCGTCACTGCGGCCCAGCGCGCGCAGCACGTAGCTCGGCTCCAGGCTGGCCGACGTGCAGGCGGATCCCGAGGACACCGCGAGGCCTTTGATGCCCATGATCAGCGACTCGCCCTCGACGAAGTTGAACGAGGCATTGACGTTGTGCGGCACCCGGCGCTCCAGGTCGCCGTTGATGAACACCTGTTCGATGTCAGCCAAGCCGTCGAGCAGCCGACGCTGCAGCATGCGTATGCGCTCGATCTCGGCGCCCATCTCGGCCCCTGCGATCGCGTAGGCGGTGCCCATGCCGACGATCTGATGCGTCGGCAGCGTGCCCGAGCGCAATCCGCGCTCGTGGCCACCACCGTGCATTTGCGCCTCGATCCGCACACGCGGCTTGCGGCGCACGTAGAGCGCACCGATGCCCTTCGGGCCGTAGGTCTTGTGCGACGCCAGGCTCATCAGGTCGATCGGCAGCGCCATCAGGTTGATGGCCACCTTGCCGGTGGCCTGCGCCGCGTCGACATGGAAAATGATCCCGCGTTCACGGCACATCGCGCCGATCGTCGCCACGTCCTGGATCACGCCGATCTCGTTGTTGACCAGCATCACCGACACCAGAATCGTGTCGGGGCGCAGCGTCGCCTTGAAGCGATCGAGATCGAGCAGGCCGTTTTCCTGCACGTCGAGGTAAGTCACCTCGAAGCCTTGGCGTTCCAACTCGCGCATCGTGTCGAGCACCGCCTTGTGCTCGGTCTTGACCGTGATCAGGTGCTTGCCGCGCGAGGAATAGAAGTGCGCCGCACCCTTGATGGCGAGGTTGTTCGACTCGGTGGCGCCCGATGTCCAGACGATCTCCCGCGGATCGGCGCCGATCAGCGTTGCGACCTGGCCCCGCGCCTTTTCGACAGCCTCTTCGGCTTCCCAGCCCCACGCATGGCTGCGCGATGCCGGGTTGCCAAAGTGCTCACGCAGCCACGGGATCATCGCGTCGACGACACGCGGATCCACCGGCGTGGTCGCGCCGTAATCCATGTAGATCGGGAAATGAGGAGTCATGGTCGAAGCAAAGTCGCTGGGACGTCGGGGGCCGGAACGCCGCTCACCATCACTTGGACATGGCGCTGCCGAGGGCGAACACCGAGTTGGGCGCCGTCACCTTGATGGGCTTGACGACTGGCACGTTCGAGATCGCGCGCTTGATCGGCGCTTCTTCGATCGCCACGCCCTTGGCCAGCTGCTCGTCGACCAGCTTGCGCAGCGAGATCGAATCGAGGTACTCGATCATCTTCTGGTTCAGGTTGGCCCACAGGTCGTGCGTCATGCAACGGCCGGTGTCCTCCCCCATGCAGTTCTCTTTACCGCCGCAGCCGGTGGCGTCAATCGGCTCGTCGACCGCCACGATGATGTCGGCCACCGAGATCTCCTCGGCCTTGCGACCCAGGGTATACCCGCCGCCGGGGCCACGGGTGCTCTCCACCAGTTCGTGGCGACGCAGCTTGCCGAACAGCTGCTCGAGGTAAGACAGCGAGATCTGCTGGCGCTGGCTGATGGCGGCCAGGGCCACCGGGCCGTTGGTGGATCGCAAGCCCAGGTCGATCATCGCCGTGACCGCGAACCGTCCTTTTGTGGTCAATCGCATGGAATGCTCCTTGACAGCCTTGCCGTGCCCGACCCGCGTCGCCGGACAACGATCGAGAACTCGAATCCCGAGCTCTTTGGTCAAGTATAGCGGAAGCCGACTAATTTGGTCGGCAATGGGGTCAACCCGGCGGCTGCCTCAGCCGGGCCTGCAGTTCCTTGACGAGCCCATCGCATGCCTCCTCGATCAGGTCAAGCACCCGTTCGAAGCCGGCCGGCGCGCCGTAATACGGATCGGGCACCCCCATGCCACGCGGCCGGCGAGACGAGGAGTCCATCAGCAGCCGGATACGACCCACCAAGGGTGCCGGGCACATCTCGACCATGCGCCCGACGTGGTCGGTGTCCATCGCGACCAGCAAGTCGAAGCGTTCGAAATCCTCCACGCGCAGCAGGCGTGCTCGTTGGCGCGAGAGGTCGTAGCCGCGGCGCAGCGCACTTTGCTGGGCGCGGTGGTCCGGCGGCGAGCCGACGTGATAGTCCACCGTGCCGGCCGACGCCACTTCCACTTGGTTCTGCAGCCCGGCGTCGGTCAGCTTGCGCCGCAGCACGCCTTCCGCCGTCGGCGAACGGCAAATATTGCCGGTGCAAACCATCAGCACGCGCAGGGTCGCATTCATGCAGCACCTCCCGCGCCGGTCGTTGACACGACTGCGCCGCCCGCGGAGGCGCCGAACACCTGCTCGCGCAGCAGGCTCAACTGGTCGCGCACTCGGGCAGCTTGTTCGAATTCAAGGTTGCGGGCGTGCTCCAGCATCTGGCGCTCAAGCGCCTTGATGCGCTTGCCGAGGTCCTTTTCGCTCAGCGCCCCCACGCGTGCGGCGTCTTCGGCGCCCTTCAGCTTGGCCTTGTCGGACTGCGAGTCGACCACGCCGTCGATCAGCTCGCGCACTTGCTTGATCACGCTGCGCGGCGTGATGCCTCGTTCGGTGTTGTACGCAACCTGACGCGTGCGGCGGCGCTCGGTCTCGTCAATCGCCCGCTGCATCGAGTCGGTCATCCGCTCGGCGTACAGGATCGCACTGCCGTGAAGGTGGCGGGCAGCGCGGCCGATGGTCTGGATCAAGCTGCGCTCGGAGCGCAGAAAACCTTCCTTGTCGGCATCGAGAATCGCCACCAGCGACACCTCGGGCAGGTCGAGCCCTTCGCGCAGCAGGTTGATGCCGACCAGCACGTCGAATACACCGAGGCGCAGATCGCGGATGATCTCGACACGTTCGAGGTTGTCCACGTCGCTGTGCAGGTAGCGCACCTTGACGCCGTTGTCGGCCAGGTAATCGGTCAGCTGCTCGGCCATGCGCTTGGTCAACGTGGTGATCAGCACCCGCTCGCTGACCTGCACACGCTCGCGGATCTCCTGCAGCACGTCGTCGACCTGCGTCGCCGCCGAGCGCACCTCGACCGCCGGGTCGACCAAGCCGGTCGGCCGCACCAATTGCTCCACCACCTGGCCGGCGTGCTCACGCTCATAGTCCGCCGGTGTCGCCGAGACGAAGATCGCCTGCTGCATCTTGCGTTCGAACTCGGCGAACTTCAGCGGCCGGTTGTCGAGGGCGCTCGGCAGCCGGAAGCCGTACTCGACCAGAACCTCCTTGCGCGAGCGGTCGCCGTTGTACATGCCGCCGAGCTGCCCGATCAGCACGTGGCTCTCGTCGAGGAACATGATCGCGTTGGACGGCAGGTAGTCCACCAGCGTCGGCGGCGGGTCGCCGGGCGCCGAGCCCGAGAGGTGGCGCGTGTAGTTCTCGATGCCCTTGCAGTGTCCGACCTCCTGCAGCATTTCGAGGTCGAAGCGCGTGCGCTGCTCCAGGCGCTGCGCCTCCACCAGCTTGCCGGATTTCACCAGCTCGTCGAGCCGTTCGCGCAGCTCCGCCTTGATGGTGTCGATGGCGGCGACCACGCGATCGCGCGGCGTCACGTAGTGGCTTGACGGGTACACGGTGAAGCGCGGAATCTTTTGCCGCACGCGTCCGTTCAGCGGATCGAGCAGCGACAGCGATTCGACTTCGTCGTCGAACAGCTCGATGCGCAGGGCCAGTTCGCTGTGTTCCGCCGGGAAAACGTCGATCGTGTCGCCGCGCACCCGGAACGTACCCCGGCTGAAGTCCATCTCATTGCGCGTGTACTGCATGCGGATCAGCTGAGCGATCACGTCGCGCTGGCCCATCTTGTCGCCGGCGCGCAGCGTCATGACCATCTTGTGGTAGTCGCTCGGGTTGCCGATGCCGTAGATCGCACTCACCGTCGCGACGATCACCACGTCGCGGCGCTCGAGCAGGCTCTTGGTGGCCGACAGCCGCATCTGCTCGATGTGATCGTTGATTGAACTGTCCTTCTCGATGTAGAGGTCACGTTGCGGAACGTAGGCCTCGGGCTGGTAGTAGTCGTAGTAGCTGACGAAGTACTCGACCGCGTTCTTCGGAAAGAACTCGCGAAATTCGCTGTACAGCTGCGCCGCCAGGGTCTTGTTGGGCGCGAACACGATCGCCGGCCGGCCCAGCTGCGCGATCACGTTGGCCATCGTGAAGGTCTTGCCCGAGCCGGTGACACCAAGCAGCGTCTGGTAACTCAATCCGTCGGACACGCCGTCGGCCAGCCGCTCGATCGCCTGCGACTGGTCGCCCGCGGGCAGGTAGGGCTGGAACAGCTGAAACGGCGAGCCGGGAAACTCCACGAAGCGGCCGCTGGCGGCGCCCGGCGGAGGCTCGCTCGCCTCGGTCAGTGGGGATTGAACGGAGGTAGCCATGGTCAACGAATAAAATCGGAGTGCCGGCGCGCTCCTCAAGGCGCTGCCGGACCCAACAGACTAACGCAGCCGGCGGACGGGCGTCATCCCAATTGCCGGCGACGACCCTCCGCCCCGGAACCATTCATGACCCTGTTCTCCACCGTCGAGTCGGCGCCGCGCGACCCCATCCTCGGCATCAGCGAACAATTTGCGGCCGATCCGAAGCCCTACAAGGTGAACCTCGGTGTCGGGATGTACTACGACGAGAACGGGCGGCTGCCGTTGCTCAAGTGCGTGGCTGCGGCCGAGCAGGCGATGGTGGAGTCGCCCATGGCCCGGGGCTACCTGCCAATCGACGGCATGGCCGACTACGACAGGGCAGCCCAGCGCTTGGCGTTCGGCGATTCGTCCGCCGCAGTTACCGAGCACCGCATTGCCACGGTGCAAGGGCTTGGCGGCACCGGGGCGCTGAAGGTTGCGGCCGACTTCCTGAAGCGGTTGCGTCCCGATGCCCGGGTGCTGATCAGCGATCCCAGCTGGGAGAACCACCGGGCGCTGTTCACGCAGGCTGGCTTCGTGGTCGCCATGTATCCGTACTACGACTCGGCGTCGCACGGCGTGCGCTTCGAGGCGATGCTGGGGGCGCTCAACGCCGCTGCAAACGGCACCGTGGTGGTGTTGCATGCCTGCTGCCACAACCCGACCGGCTGCGACCTCACGCGCGAGCAGTGGCGCCAGGTCGTGGCGTCGGCACAGGCGCAAGGCTGGGTACCGCTGCTCGACATGGCGTACCAGGGCTTCGGCCGTGGGCTGGACGAGGATGCCGCGGCGGTGCGCCTGTTCGCCGATGCTGGCGTGCCGTGTTTGGTGGCCACGTCGTTCTCGAAGAACGTTTCGCTGTACGGCGAGCGGGTCGGTGCGCTGTCCGTGGTGTGCGAGCAGGCACAGGAGGCGCAGCGCGTGCTGTCGCAACTGAAAGTGCTGATTCGCGCCAACTATTCGAATCCGCCCACTCACGGCGCCAAGGCGGTCGCGACCGTGCTGGCGGACCCGGTGCTGCGGCACCTGTGGCACGAGGAGTTGGCGCAGATGCGCGAGCGGATCCGCAGCATGCGCGAGCGGCTGATCGACAAGCTGCGCGATGCCGGCGTGCGCCACGACATGACGTTCATCGCCGCGCAACAGGGCATGTTCAGCTACAGCGGCCTGTCGGCCGAGCAGATGAAGAGGCTGCGCAGCGAATTCAGCGTCTACGGCGTCGATTCGGGCCGCATCTGTGTGGCCGCGCTCAACGAGCGCAACCTGGACCACGTGGCGCGTTCAATCGCCCAGGTGGTGTAGCGCACAGTCGCGGCGGATTGCACGGCGCACCTGGCGCTGGACTGCCAAGCCAAGGCAATGTCGGCGGTGCCGGCTGCGCTCGGGTAGCATGCGAACTTGCTGCGCCGCATCATGGGCGCGGCGAGACGAGTGACCCGGCGGCACCCTGACCAGGATGCCGGGCACGAGGTTCAGGTCGGGAGACACCCGTTCATGCTGTATCAGCTCTATGAATCGCAGCGCGCGCTGATGGCGCCATTCGCCGAGTTTGCGAGCGCGTCGTCCAAGCTGTACAGCCATCCGCTGTCGCCGTTCACCCACGTGCCACTGGCGCAGCGCCTGGCGGCGAGCTTCGACCTAATGCACCGGCTCGCCAAAGAGTACGAGAAGCCGCGCTTCGACATCCAGAGCACCACGGTTGACGATGTCGAAGTCGCGGTACAGGAACAGGTGGCGCTCGAGAAGCCGTTCTGTCGCTTGCTGCGCTTCAAGCGCTTCACCGACCACGCGAAGGTGCTCGAACGCATGAAGTCGCAGCCCGCCGTGCTGGTGGTGGCGCCGCTGTCCGGTCATCACGCCACGCTGCTGCGCGACACGGTGCGCATGCTGCTGCGCGACCACAAGGTGTTCGTCACCGACTGGACCGACGCGCGCATGGTGCCGCTCGACCAGGGCCCCTTCCATCTCGACGACTACGTGCACTACGTGCAGGAGTTCATCCGCACGATCGGCCACAACGTCAATGTGATCTCGGTGTGCCAGCCAACGGTGCCGGTGCTGGCCGCGGTGTCGCTGATGGCCAGCGCCGGCGAGCCGACGCCGCCTGCACTCGTGATGATGGGCGGGCCCATCGATGCACGGCTGTCACCCACCGCGGTGAACAACCTGGCGATGAACAAGAGCTTCGAGTGGTTCGAGAACAACGTGATCTATCGCGTGCCGCACAACTACCCGGGCGCGGGGCGCCGTGTGTACCCGGGGTTCCTGCAGCACACCGGCTTCGTGGCGATGAATCCGGATCGCCACATGAGCTCGCACTACGACTACTTCCTCGACCTGGTGCGCGGTGACGAAGAGAGCGCCGAGGCCCACCGCCAGTTTTACGACGAGTACAACGCGGTGCTCGACATGCCGGCCGAGTACTACCTCGACACGATTCGCACCGTGTTCCAAGAGTTCGCCCTCGTCGACGGTACGTGGGACGTGGCCGGTGAACGCGTGCGGCCGCAGGACATCACGCGCAGCGCCCTGTTGACGATCGAGGGCGAACTCGACGACATCTCGGGCGCGGGTCAGACCCGCGCTGCGCACGCCTTGTGCACCGGCATCCCGAAGGCGCGGAAGTTCCACTACGACGCAGTCGGTGCGGGGCACTACGGCATCTTCTCGGGACGACGCTGGCGCGAGCAGGTCTACCCCGAAGTCAAGCAGTTCATCGATCGCCACAGCCACAGCGCGGCGCCAGTGCGCCGCCGCGCCGCAGCTGCCGCGAAACGTCGATCCCCCACCGCCACGAAGGTGGTGCGCTAGCCGCAACCCCGGGGCCCGCGTCGACCGACGTTGCCTCAAGGGTCGCGCGCATCCACGACGCGCTGCCTCAGACCCAGTGCACCCGTTGCGGCTACCCCGATTGCCGTGGCTACGCCGAAGCGATTGCCAACGATCAGGCTGCGATCAACCGTTGTCCGCCGGGTGGCCAGGAAGGCATCGAACGGCTGGCCCGACTCACGGGCCAGGCGACGCTGGCGCTGGATCCCGTCTGCGGTACTGAAGGCCCGCGCCGCTTGGCGTTGATCGACGAACACTGGTGCATCGGGTGCACTCTGTGCATCGATGCCTGCCCGGTGGACTGCATCGTCGGCGCGGCCAAGCGCATGCACACCGTCATCGATGACTTGTGCACAGGCTGCGAGCTGTGCATCCCGGTGTGCCCCGTGGACTGCATCGCGATGGTGGACACCACCTCGCCCGCCACCGGCTGGCAAGCGTGGAGTCAGCCGGCCGCAGCGCGCGCCCGCCAGCGCTACGAGCATCGCCAGCTGCGCCTGGCACGCGAGCAACAGGAGCACGATCAGCAGATGGCGCAACGCGCGGCGCACAAGCTGGCCGAGCTGGAGCACCACAGCCGCATCACCGACCCCAGCGCGCTGCAGCGCAAACGCGCCGGAGTCGCCGCTGCATTGGCGCGCAGCAGCGCCGCGCCCCCACCTGTGACGTCCAATGACGATGCCGAGGGCAAACGCGACGCATGACGCCCATTGACATCGAGTCCCTGTTCGCGACGCTGCAGCGCGCCAATCCGCACCCCGCGAGCGAGTTGCTGTACAGCAGCACTTTCGAACTGTTGGCCGCAGTGCTGCTGTCGGCGCAGGCGACCGACGCCAGCGTCAACCGCGCGACGCGGCGGTTGTTCGCGCAGGCGCCAACACCGCAGATGATGTGGGAACTGGGCGAGCCCGCGTTGTGCGAGCACATCCGCACCATCGGGCTGTTCCGCACGAAGGCCAAGCATCTGATCGAGACATGTCGGATCCTGGTGGAGCGGCACGGCGGCGTGGTGCCGCGCCAACGCGACGCGTTGCAAGCTCTGCCGGGGGTGGGCCGCAAGACCGCCAATGTCGTGCTGAACGTCGCCTTCGGCGAGCCGACGATGGCCGTCGACACGCATGTGTTCCGAGTCGCCAACCGCACCGGGCTGGCGCCGGGTGACAACCCCGAGGTGGTGGAAGAGCGTCTGCTCGCCGTGGTGCCCGAACCGTACCGCGTCGAGGCGCATCACTGGCTCATCCTGCACGGCCGCTACGTCTGCACGGCGCGGCTGCCCGATTGCCGCGCGTGCGCGATCAACCGCGTGTGCGCGGCATTTGCAGCCTCCGGAGGCGCACCGACGCTGCGCTAGTGTCGTCGTGTTCGACATGGGCCCTACAATCGTCGCCGTTGCCGATCACCCCGAGCGCCCATGGCCACGCTGCAAGAGCTTGCCGATCGCATCGAGCGCCTCGTGCTGCGCCACGATGAATTGAAGCGCACCAACGCCCTTCTGGAAGAAAAACTGGCGCTCGTGGGCAGCGAACGCGACAGTCTGAAATCGCGCCTGGGTGCTGCCCGCGCCCGCATCGATGCGCTGCTCGAGCGTCTGCCTGCCGGGGCGGCCAACCACGGCGCACCCGAGCGCTGACGTCACGCGCGAGGCCCTGCGGTGAGCCAACTGGAAGTCACGATTCTCGGCCAGAGCTACGTGCTGGCCTGCCCCGACGGCGGCGAACGTGATCTGCTCGAGGCGGTGGCGATGGTCGATCGCGAGATGAGTGCAATCCGCGATGCCGGTAAAGTCAAGGCGCGCGAGCGCATCGCGGTGCTGGCTGCGTTGAATCTGGCCTATCAGCTTGCCGAAGCACCGCCGCGCCCGAGCGAAGCAGCCATCGATTCCGCCGAACTCGACCGGCTCGTGCGCCGCATCGACCATGCGTTGAGCGACGACGGCCGCTTGCTCTGATTCACATCGCGCGTCAAGCGTTGATCCGTCACGCCCAGGGTCTGTCCGCATCGCATTGCGTTGCACGAGCTGGCGCGTAGAATGAATCCGTCCGCTGCGTTCGCGGAGGTTCTTATTTCCTTGAACCGATGCTCAACGAGCTAGGGCTTGGAACATTGCTTGGCAGGTGCGATCGTCTCGCGTCAGATGAACCCGAAGCCTTGCTGACCGGGCCCACCTGAATCCCCTGGGTTCAGGAATGCGGCCTTCGGTGCGCAGCGGACACTTTGCACCTCCCATCGCGGCGGCGCGGGCCGCCGGCCTGGGCACTCCAGATGACCCAATATTGGTTGATGAAGAGCGAGCCCGACGAGGCGTCGATCGATGACCTCGCCAAGGCGCCAGGTAAGCGCCTGCCGTGGACCGGCGTGCGCAACTACCAGGCGCGCAATTTCATGCGCGATCGCATGCACATCGGTGACGGCGTGCTCTTCTACCACTCGTCATGCGCAGAGCCGGGCGTGGCGGGTCTGGCCGAAGTGTGCAGCGCCGCTTATCCGGACCAGACGCAGTTCGACCGCAAGAGCAAGTACTTCGACTCCAAGTCGACGCGCGACACGCCACGCTGGATGCACGTGGACGTCAAGCTGGTGAAGAAGACGCGACTGCTGAGCCTGCGCGAGATGCGCGAGCGTCCGGAGTTGGCGAGCATGATCGTGCTGCGCCCCGGCAACCGGCTGTCGATCACGCCGGTGCAACCCGACGAGTGGCGCTCGGTGCTGTCGCTGCTGCGCGCCTGAGCCGCGGCGTCGAGCCCGCGCTGTCCGTGAAGATGGCCATTGCCACCTCGGTGGCGACCATGTGTTCACCCGATCTCGAGCCTGCGCGCGCACCACGCACGAGGTGTTGTTCGCGTGCCTGTATGCGTGGCGGCCGACATGCTGTGGCGCGGCGTGACCGCGCCCTGAGGCTTCGACGCCTGGTCGTCAGGCTGGATCGAAGCGAATGCTGGCCAGCGCGACCGTGTTGCCGCCGCGGCGCCGCGCCTCTCCAAGCGCCGATTCGCAAGCGGCCATCAGCTCGTGCTGCGAATGCGCGGTGTGCGGAAAGCTTGCCACGCCGATCGACACCGTGAAGCCAAGATCTTCGCCATCGAGCACCACGATCTGGGTCGCACACTGACGGCGCAGACCTTCCATTCGCGAATGCGCGGTGGCCAGGCCGACGCCCGACAGCAACACCGCGAAGCGGCGATCCTGCAAGCGGCACGACGCGTCCATCGCGCGGGTGTTGCCGCGCAACAGCCGGCCCATTGCCTCCAGCACCTGGTCGTGCGCGCGCGTTCCCAAGGCTGCCACGCGCTCGCTGTCATGATCGAGCTCGAGCAGCACCATCGCGAATTCGCGGTGCTCCCGGGTCGACAGATCGACCTCGCGCCGCAGCTGATCCTCGAAGTTGGCGCGCGTCGCCAACCCGGTGGCGCTGTCGCGCATCAGCTGCTCGCCGAATTCACGGCGCAGCTGCTGGGTGGCGAGCTGGTGCTGTTCGATCTGCTCGAGGGCGGCGTGCAGCTGCGTTTCACGCACTCGTTGTGGAGCGAGGTCGCGCCACAGGCAGGCCAGCACGCGACGCCCGTTCAACTCGGTGACCAGGCGCAACACCTCCCAATCGTGCTTCGCATTGCGCCAATCGAAACGGTGCTCGCTGGTCAGCTGCCGCCCGTGCGCCAGTGCGGTCTGATCGGCGGCGCGCATCGCCGCGCCCAACGTCGGATCGAGCAACTCGGTGTCGTTGTGCCCGAGCACCTCGTCGATCGGGCGACCGTAGAACTGGGCCAGCGAATCCGACCCCGCGACATAGCGGCCGTCGCTGGCATCCTTCAATCCCTACATGACCCCGGGGAGCGAGGCATGGGCCATCAGCAGCCTACCGGCGGCACTCAACAAAGCGGCATCCTGGCGGTCGCCCCCGCTGGTGGCCTGTTGCGCGCGGAAGTTGGTCTCAGCGCCTGCGCTCATTCAAAACGCTCCGGTGCGCCCCCCAGTCGCCATGGTGCAAGGCCATGATATCCGCCCGTTTGGGGTTCGTCACGAACCGAGCGGCACTCTGCACAGCCCCGTTTTCGGGGGTCGTGATGGAATGGCATCTGGACACCCGGGTCCGGCTGCGCCCGGCCAACGACGATGGCGATCGCCTCCTACCTGCGTGAAATCGGCCGCGGCGCCCATGGCGCGCGCTCGCTCGGAGCGGCGCCCGCGTGTGACCTGATGCGGCAGGTGCTGGACGGCCGGGTGAGCGACCTCGAGGTCGGTGCATTCGTGCTCGCGATGCGCATGAAAGGCGAGTCACTGGACGAGCTGGTCGGGTTCCTGCAAGCCTTGCACGAGCGACTGCTCCCCCTGTCGAGCGACCGCCCGGTGGTCAGCATCGCCAGCTACAACGGGGCGCGGCGGCTGCCGAACCTGGTACCCCTGTTGGCGCTGCTGCTGTCGCGCTCCGGCGTGCGCGTGCTGGTGCACGGCCCGGAACACGATCCGCAGCGCGTGACGACCAAGCAGGTGTTCGAGGCGCTCGGCATGGCGCCGGCCGACTCCGCCGCCGCGATCGAGCGCGATTGGCGGGCGCGAAATTGCGCCTTCGCGCCCACGGCGCTGCTGTCCCCTGCGCTGGAACGCCTGCTGGCCGTGAGGCGCACCGTGGGCCTGCGCAATTCGGGTCACACGATTGCCAAGATGATGCTGCCGGTGCAAGGCGCCCCCTGCCTGCGCCTGATGAGCCACACGCACCCCGAGTTCGGCCGGCTGATGGCCGACTACGCCTCGCACAGCGCTGGCCACATCGGGCTGCTGCGGGGCACCGAAGGCGAGGCGGTGGCCGACCCGCGCCGCCTACTCAGGCAACGCATCTGGCTTGCCGGCGTGCTGCAGGACGACCTGAGCACCGACGCCGAGTCGACCGCGCTGCCGCAGGCGCCGCAGCTGCCCGCGGCGATCGACGCGGCTGCGACAGCGCACTGGATCGAGGCCGCGCTGGGCAACGACGTGATGCTGCCGGCCTCGCTCACCGAGCAGGTCGAACGCCTGCGACGGGCGGTCGAGCGGCTGGACGGGCGGCTCGGAGTCGATCCGCAGACCGGCGACGGGCCCGTTTCGGGCTAGAATCCGTGTCTTTGCCACCAAGGCGGTCGGCTGCAGGCCGCATCTGGCGGCCCGGCCACCCGGTGGCCGGCGTCAAGGAATTTCGAAGCGTTCATGACAACCATTCGCGTCAAGGAAAACGAGCCGTTCGACGTGGCCCTGCGCCGCTTTAAGCGCACGATCGAGAAACTGGGGCTGCTCACGGAGCTGCGCGCCCGCGAGTTCTACGAAAAGCCCACTGCCGAACGCAAGCGCAAGAAGGCGGCCGCCGTGAAGCGGCACTTCAAGCGCGTGCGCAGCATGCAGCTGCCCAAGAAACTGTACTGACGTCCGCTCGCGCCGCGAGCCGGCCGTGCGCTCGAGCCCACGCGGGTGCAAACCGGCGCGGGCTTTTGCATTTGGGGACCGCCGATGACCTTGAAGGACCGCGTCACCGCAGACATGAAGGAGGCCATGCGTGCCAAGCAGGCCGACCGGCTGTCGACCATTCGCATGCTGCTGGCCGCTTGCAAGCAGAAGGAAGTCGACGAACGCATCGAGCTTGACGACGCCGCGGTGATCGGCATCGTCGACAAGCTGATCAAGCAGCGCAAGGATTCAGTGGCCGCCTTCGCACAAGGCGGCCGCAGCGACCTGGTCGACAAGGAAACGGCCGAGATCGCGGTGCTCGAGGCGTATCTGCCGCAACGCCTGAGCGAGCAGCAGATCGCCGACGAGGTGGGGCGCCTGGTCGTGCAAACGGGTGCCACCGGCCCGGCCGACATGGGCAAGGTGATGGGCGCGGCCAAGGCGCAGCTGGCCGGCAGGGCCGACATGGCGCTGGTGTCGGCCGCAGTCAAGCGTGCATTGGCCAAGTGAGGTGAGGCAATGAGCGACACCCTCCCGATCCGCCCGGTTGGACCCGACGTGTGCGTGGCGCCACAACTCACGCCCGAAGCTATGGCCGAGGCCGCACGCGCCGGCTTTCGCAGCGTCATCAACAACCGGCCCGACTTCGAGCATGGCCCGCAGCAACCCACCAATGCGGTCATCGAGGCCGCGGCGCGCGCGGCCGGTCTCGAATACCGATTTCTTCCAGTGGACAGCGCTCACCAGTCGCCCGAGGAGATCGCTGCGTTCGCGCGACTGCTGAAGGAGTTGCCGCGCCCCATTCTGGCGTTTTGCAGGTCGGGTGCCCGTTCCACGCGCCTGTACATGGCCGCGACCAGCTGACGCTGGCCCTGGCGATCCGGTGCGCGTATTCACCGGCATCGAGCCCTCCCTCGCCTTTCTAGAATGCGTGCGCCACGGCGGCCCCGCCGATGGCGCACGCCACGACATCACGAGGGGACCGCATTGGGCGCACTGCTATCGCTGTCACGCCGCATCGACAGCCTGAACGAATTCGTCGGTCGCTGGCTGGCTTGGCTCGTGCTGGCCGCCGTGCTGATCAGCGCTGCCAACGCTGCGGTGCGCAAGGCGTTTGACATGAGTTCGAACGCGTTCCTCGAGATCCAGTGGTACCTGTTTGCGGCCGTGTTCCTGGTCGCTGCGGGCTACACGCTGTTGCGTCAGGAGCACGTGAAGATCGACGTCGTGCTCCACAGATTCAGCCGACGCACCCAGATCAAGGTCGAGATCTTCGGCATCGTGGCCTTCCTGATCCCCTTCGTGCTCGCAGTCACCGGCCTGGTTTGGCCCCTGGTGACCAAGGCCTACATCCACGGCGAGATGTCGTCCAACGCCGGTGGGTTGATTCGCTGGCCGGTGTTCGCGATGGTGCCGCTGGGATTTGCATTGCTCGGACTGCAGTCGGTCTCCGAGTTGATCAAGCGCGTCGCATTCTTGAAGGGCTTGGCTCCCGACCCGGGCAAGAAGGTGCAGGCAAAGACGGCCGAGGAGGAGTTGGCCGAAGCGATCCTTGCGCGCGAAGCTGCGGCGGGGACCAAACCATGACCGCCTGGCTGCTGGCCAACCTGGCCCCGATCATGTTCACGGGGCTGGTGGTGTTCTTGCTGATGGGGTTCCCGGTTGCCTTTTCGCTGGCGGCGTGCGGGCTGTTCTTCGGCTGGATCGGCATCGAATTGGGCGTGCCGGGAATGCAGAGCCTGATGCAGGCGTTGCCGCTGCGCATCTTCGGGATCATGGCCAACGACACGTTGCTGGCGATCCCGTTCTTCACCTTCATGGGCTTGATCCTCGAGCGCTCGGGCATGGCCGAGGACCTGCTCGACACCATCGGTCAGTTGTTCGGCCCGATTCGAGGCGGCCTGGCCTATGCGGTGATCCTGGTGGGTGCCATGTTGGCGGCCACCACTGGCGTGGTGGCCGCGTCGGTGATCTCGATGGGCCTGATCTCGTTGCCGATCATGCTGCGCTACGGCTACGACCGGCGCATCGCCTCGGGCGTGATCGCCGCGTCGGGCACGCTGGCCCAGATCATCCCGCCATCGCTGGTGCTGATCATTCTGGCCGACCAGTTGGGCAAGAGCGTCGGCGACCTCTACAAGGGCGCCTTCATCCCGGGCTTCACATTGACGGGTCTCTACGTCTTGTTCGTGCTGTTCGTGACGTTCTGGCGTCCGAGCTTCGCCCCGGCATTGCCGGCGGAGGCGCGCTCGATCCGCGAAGACGACGGCACGCCCGGGCTGCGCTCGCTGGGCGTGCTGTTTCTCGTCTCGCTGGCGGCGGCCCTCGCCTGGGCCTACACGCGGCCGGCCACTGCGCCGACCGACGAGACGATCGTGGTGTCGATGTCGGTGGGAGTGGGTGTCGCATTCGTGCTGGCGGCGCTCAGCCGACTGCTGAAGCTGCACCTGCTGTCTCGCATGGCCGAGCGCGTCACGTTCGTGCTGATTCCCCCGCTGGCACTGATCTTCCTGGTGCTGGGCACCATTTTCTTGGGCATCGCCACCCCGACCGAAGGCGGGGCGATGGGCGCCGTCGGCGCGTTGGTCATGGCCATTGCGCGGCGACGGCTCGACTTGAAGCTGCTTCGCCAGGCGATGGATACCACGATGAAGTTGTCGTGTTTCGTCGTCTTCATCCTGCTGGGGTCGACCGTGTTCAGCCTGTCGTTCCAGGGCGTCGACGGGCAGAAATGGGTGGAGCACCTCTTGACCAGCTTGCCTGGCGGCCAGCTCGGTTTCCTGATCGTGGTGAACATCCTGATCTTCTTCCTGGCGTTTTTCCTCGATTTCTTCGAGTTGTCGTTCATCGTGATCCCGCTCATCGGCCCAGTGGCCGAAAAGCTCGGTATCGATCTGGTTTGGTTCGGCGTGCTGCTGGCGGTGAACATGCAAACATCGTTCATGCATCCGCCTTTCGGCTTTGCGCTGTTCTATCTGCGCAGCGTGGCGCCGCACGACGAATACACGGACCGTTTGACCAACAAACGCTTGGCGCCGGTGACCACTGGACAGATCTACTGGGGCGCCGTCCCGTTCGTGTTGATCCAGATCCTGATGGTCGGCCTGATCATCGCGTTTCCGAGTCTGGTCTCGGGCGGGCTTGCACGCAAGGCGGACGCCGACCTCTCCAACATCCAGATCGATGCACCCAAGGGCAAGTACAGCTCCGATGAGCCGGCCTCGGCACCCGCGACGCCGACGCCCGGCGCACCGGCCAGCGGTGGCGCATCGAGTGACGAGGACCCGATGGAAGCGGTCAAGCGGGCGCTGCAGCAAGACCAGCAGAAAAAGCCCTGACCACGCCGCCGCAGGCATAGGGCAGCTCGCGCCATCGCCGATCGCACGGGACCTGCACAAACAAAAGCCCCGCGGCACGGCCGCGGGGCTTTTGCTATCGGGTGCGGCCGATCGCCGCGCTCCGGTGCTAGAGCTTCTGTGCTTGCATGAAGTCGTCGAAGCTCGCCTCGGTGAAGCGGAACCACAGGTTTGCGTCACGGCGGAACGCCGCGTAGTCGTCGTAAACCTTCTTCCAGTTGGCGTTCTTGGCCGACAGTTCGCTGTATAGCGCCATGGCTTCCTTGAAGGCCGCGTCCATCAGGTCCTTCGGGAAGCGGAAGAGCTTGGAGCCGCCGGCGACCAGTTTCTTGAGCGACTGGGCGTTGCGCGCGTCGTACTTGGCGATCATGTCGTGGTGGGCGTAAGCCGCCGCGCACTCGACGATCGTCTTGTACTCGCCCGACAGGCCTTCGTATGCCTTGGTGTTGACGTACAGGTCGAGCTGCGGGCCGCCTTCCCACCAGCCCGGATAGGCGTAGTTCTGCGCCACCTTGTAGAAGCCCAGCTTCTCGTCATCGTACGGGCCCACCCACTCGGCTGCGTCGATCGTGCCTTTTTCCAGCGCCTGATAGATCTCGCCGCCCGGGATGTTCTGCGGCACGCCGCCGATGCGCTCGACCACCTTGCCAGCAAAACCACCGACGCGGAACTTCAAGCCCTTGAAGTCGGCCAACGACTTGATCTCCTTGCGGAACCAGCCGCCCATCTGGGCGCCGGTGTTGCCCATGGGGAAGTTGATGATGTTGTAGTTCTTGTAGAACTCGCGCATCAGCTTCAGGCCGTTGCCTTCGTACATCCACGCGGTCATCTGGCGGGCGTTGAGACCGAATGGGATCGCGCAGCCGACAGCGAAGGTCTCGTCCTTGCCAAAGAAGTAGTACGGCGCGGTGTTGGCCATTTCGACGGTGCCGTTCTGCACCCCGTCGACCACGCCGAAGGCCGGCATCAATTCACCAGCCGCGTGCGTGGAGATCTGGAAGTGGCCACCGGTCATTTCGCTGACCTTCTTGGCGAACACATCGCACACGCCGAACAGCGTGTCCAGCGATTTGGGGAAGCTCGATGCAATGCGCCAGCGAATGTTGGCTTGCGCGTGCACGATCGCCGGCGCGGCTCCGGCCGCCAGCACGCCGGCCAGCCCGGCGCCATGCACGAAGGAACGACGTTCCATTGAGATCTCCTTGTAGAAACTGCGAGAAAAACGGTGCACGCGATTCTAGGAATCGCCCCTTCGCAGCCCGACCCGGATTTACCCCCGAGCCGGGCGCTGCTCGTGGGACGTTTTTCTCAGCTGCCGGCCAGCGTCATGCGCGGCACCAGCAGTGAGCCCGTCGTCTTGCCGCCACCGGTGTACTCGTCGGCGCCCAGCGCGCCCGCCTCGCGCAACATGGCGCGCAGGTTGCCGGCGATCGTGACCTCATGCACCGGGTGCACGATGCGGCCGCCCTCCACCCAGAATCCGGCGGCGCCGCGCGAGTAGTCGCCGGTCACGAGGTTGACGCCCTGCCCCATCAATTCGGTGACGAACAGGCCGCGATCGAGCTTGCGCAGCATCGCGTCGAGGTCGTCGCCCGGCCGCGTGAGCCGGCTCGTCAGGCGCAGGTTCTGAGAGCCACCGGCGTGGCCGGTGGTGCGCATGCCGAGCTTGCGCGCCGAGTAGCTGGACAGGAAGTAGCTCTGCACCACACCGCCATCGACCACGCGGCGCCGGCTGGTGCGCACGCCTTCGTCGTCGAACGGCGCACTGGCCTTGCCCTTCGGCTGGTGCGGATCTTCGTCGAGGTCAAGGTGGTCGGCCATCACCGGCTTGCCCAGGCTGTCGAGCAGGAAGGTCGCCTTGCGATACAGCGCGCCGCCGCTCACGGCCTGTACGAAGCTGCCGATCAGCCCGGCCACCAGCGGCGACTCGAAGAGCACCGGCACCTCGCGCGTGCCGACCTTGCGCGAGTGCAGCCGCGACAGGGCGCGCTCGGCCGCGTAGCGCCCCACGGCCTCGGGCGACGACAGTTCGGCGGCGTCGCGCATCGAGCTGTACCAGGCGTCGCGCTGCATCCCCGAGCCGCGGCCAGCGATCGGCGCCACCGAGATCGAATGGCGCGAGCTCGCATAGCCACCGCGAAAGCCGCGGCTGTTGCCGGCCCAGAAGTGCGACTGCTGCGCCGACACGCCGGCGCCTTCGGAGTTGGTGACGTGGCGGTCAGTCGCGAATGCCGCGGCTTCGCAGCGCCGCGCCAACTCCGCCGCCGCCTCGGCGTCCACGGCCCATGGGTGGAACAGGTCGAGGTCGCGCGCCGCTTCGTCGGGCGTGGCGAGGTCGTTTAACTCAGGGAGGCCGGCGGCCGGGTCTTCCGCCGTGAAGCGCGCGATATCGTAGGCGGCACGCACGGTCTGCTCGACCGCCTGCGGCGAGAAGTCCGAGCTGCTGGCGTTGCCGCGGCGCTGGCCGACGAACAGTGTGACGCCGAGCGATTTGTCGCGGTTGCGCTCGACGTTTTCCAGTGCGCCCTTGCGCACCGACACCGACAACCCGCAGCCCTCGGACACTTCCGCCGCGGCCTCGCTGGCGCCGAGGCTTTGCGCGTGGCGCAACACGTCTTCGACCAGCGACTGGAACTGCTCGCGTGAATAGGCAAAACCTTGCCGGTCGGAAGCCGTGGACATGGATGCGGCGCGCATTGCGCGCGCAAGTGGGGGCCCAACTATCATAGCGACCCCCTTTGCGCCGCCTCAGTCGACACCGATGCGCCCCGCGACCCCATCCACCGCGCGAGATGACGAACACGAGCAGCGGCCGAGCAAAACGCAGCTGAAGCAGCAAATGCACGAGTTGCAGGAGCTCGGGCACGCGCTGACCACCCTGCCCGCCGAGCGGCTGCGCGCCTTGGGCCTGCCGGAGCGGCTGAGCGAGGCGATCGATGAATTCAAGCGCACGCGCTCGCACGAGGGCCGCAGGCGTCAATTGCAGTTCATCGGGAAGCTGATGCGGGGCATCGACGCCGAGCCGTTGCGCGGCGCGGTGGCTGCCGACCGGCTGGAACCCGCGCGGCAGGCGCTGGAGTTGCACGAGGCCGAGCGCTGGCGGGCCGAGCTCGTGCAAGGCGACGCGGCGCTGACGCGCTGGTCGAGCGCGCACCCGGACAGCGATCTGTCGCGGCTGCAGACGCTGGTGCAGGCAGCGCGCCGCGAAGGTGCGCTGCCAGCGGGGCAGCGCCACCGGCGCGCATGGCGCGAACTGTTCCAGTTCGTCAAACTCCACCTCAAAGACATCCCCTCATGAACGACCTCGATCCGGTGCGCATCGGGCTGGTGTCGGTGAGCGACCGCGCGTCCACCGGCGTCTACGAAGACAAAGGGCTGCCCTCACTCCAACAGTGGTTGCAGCGCGCGCTGCGCAATCCGGTGCAATGGGAGACGCGCCTGATTCCCGACGAGCAAGAGCGGATCAGCGAAGCCCTGCGCGATCTGGTCGACAGGGCGCGCTGCGACCTCGTGCTCACCACCGGCGGCACCGGCCCTGCGGCGCGCGACGTCACGCCGGAGGCCACGCTCGCGGTGGCCGAGCGCGTGATGCCGGGCTTCGGCGAGCAGATGCGCCAGGTGTCGCTGCGCTTCGTGCCCACAGCGATCCTGTCGCGACAGGTGGCCGTGATCCGCGGCGGCGCATTGATCATCAACCTGCCGGGCCAGCCCAAATCGATCGCCGAGACGCTCGAGGGCCTGCCGAAAGCCGAGCCACCGGTGCCCGGCATCTTTGCGGCCGTGCCCTATTGCATCGACTTGATCGGTGGACCCTACCTCGAGACCGACCCGGCGGTGTGCGCCGCGTGGCGGCCGAAGTCGGCGCTGCGCTCGCCGCGCCAGCCTACTTGACGAGGCGGTTCAGCGCCGCGGCGTCGAAATTCTCGGTGGTCTGCGCGTCTTGAGGCACGCAGTCGACGCCCGGCAGTTCGCGTGCGCGCTCCGACAGTTTTTCGATCGCCTGCCACAGCAGGGCGATCTGATGCTCGTGGCCGGCCGCGTTGTCGATCAAGCCTTTCATCGCCGACGCCACCGGATCGTCGCCCTGCGTGACGCCGTAGGCGGAGAACCCCATCTTGGCCGCCGCTTGTTCGCGCTGCGCATCGATGTCCTTGATGACGATGCGCGCCGGGATGCCCACCGCCGTGGCGCCCACAGGCACCGGCTGCAGCAGAACCGAATTGGCACCGACGCGCGCGCCATCGCCCACCGTGAAGCCGCCGAGCACCTTGGCGCCCGCGCTGACGATCACGCCGCGGCCGAGCGTGGGATGACGCTTGGTGCCGGGGGTCAGCGACGTTCCGCCGAGCGTGACACCTTGGTAGATGGTGCACTCGTCGCCGACTTCGGCGGTTTCGCCGATCACCACGCCCATGCCGTGGTCGATGAAGACCCGGCGTCCGACCTTCGCGCCCGGATGGATCTCGATGCCGGTGAGCCAGCGGCTCACGTGCGAGACAAAGCGGCCCAGCCACTTCAAGTCGCGGCGCCACGCGCCATGCGCCCACCGGTGCAGCACCAGCGCATGCAGCCCGGGATAGCAGGTAAGCACCTCCCACGTCGAGCGCGCCGCGGGGTCGCGCTCGCGGATGCAGTCGATGTCTTCGCGCAGGCGGTCGAACATCTCGGGGTGCTCAAGGGTCGTGGCGGGCCACGGAAGTGTATGCGTGCAGCGTCGACCCTGCCCGCGAGCCAGGATTTCAGCGCACGAGCCGGCGTGCCGCACGTGCGATGCCGCGCAGGATGTGCACCTCCTCACGCCGCAGCTGCGCGCGGTTGAGCAGCTGGTTGAGCCTGGGCATCAGACGCTTGGGCACCGCGGGGTCGAGGAAGCCGATCGCCTCGAGCACCTCTTGCCAGTGCGCCAGCGCGGCCTGCACCTCGGCTGCGTCGGCGATGTCGGGCCTCGGGGTGCGCGGCAGCACGTCGTAACCGCCCAGCGCCTGCCGCCACTCGTAGGCGATCAGCTGCACCGCCTGCGCCAGATTGAGCGAGCCGAACCCCTCGGCGGTGGGAACGCTCAGGCACAGGTGGCAGCGGTAGACGTCGTCGTTCGACAAGCCCCAGCGCTCGCCGCCGAACACGAAGGCCACCGAGGCACCTTCCTGTGCCAGCGCCGACAGACGCGCGCGCGGCGCGAACACCGGTGGGCCGAAGTCGCGCGGTGTCATCGCCGTGGCGCATGCCACCTGTACGCCGCTCAGCGCATCGGCCAGCGTGGGCACTATGCGGGCGGATGCGAGCACATCGTGCGCCCCGCTGGCCATGGCGCGCGCCTGCGGCTGCTGCAGCACGTCGGCATGACGGGGCGCCACCAGCACCAGGTCGTGGAAGCCCATCACCCTCATCGCGCGCGCGGTCGCGCCGACATTGCCGGCATGGCTCGCGTGCACCAGCACGAAGCGGGTCGGATCGGACGAGGTACGCAGCGCCGGCCCTTGCATCAGCGCACACAGATAAAATTCATGCAGACCCATCTTCCACGACAGACTCCATTGTCGTCGTCCGTCGCTCGCACCGCGCCTTCGAGCGGTGTGCCACGCGGCCGCGCTGAACCTCATGTCCCAATCCCTGCACCCCATGCTCAACGTCGCCATCAAGGCGGCTCGCGCTGCCGGCGCGATCATCAACCGCGCCGCGCTCGACGTCGATCTGCTGAAGGTCAACGTGAAGGGCCCGAACGACTTCGTCAGCGAGGTCGATCGCGCGGCCGAGGCCGCGATCATCGAGACGCTGCTGCAGGCGTACCCCGACCACGGCATCCTGGCCGAGGAGTCGGGCAGCACCCATGGCAACCGGACGAGCGAGTTCCAGTGGATCATCGATCCGCTCGACGGCACCACCAATTTCCTGCACGGACTGCCGATCTACGCGGTGTCGATCGGGCTGGCGCATCGCGACGTCGTCCAGCAGGCGGTGGTCTACGACCCGGCGCGCAATGACCTGTTCTTCGCGTCGCGCGGCCGCGGTGCGTTCCTGAACGATCGCCGCTTGCGGGTCAGCAAGCGTACGCAGCTCAGCGATGCGCTGGTTGGCACCGGGTTTCCGTTTCGGCGCGGCGACGACTTCGAGCGCTATCTGCGGATGATGCAGACGGTGATGCAGCGCTGCGCCGGCGTGCGTCGGCCGGGCGCCGCTGCGCTCGACCTGTGCTACGTGGCCGCGGGCTGGTACGACGGCTTTTTCGAGACCGGCCTCAGCCCGTGGGACGTGGCGGCCGGCTCGCTGATGGTCACCGAGGCCGGTGGCCTGATCGGCAACTTCACCGGCGAGTCGCAGTTCCTGCACCAACGCGAGGTGGTCGCGGGCAATCCGAAGGTCTATGGGCAGTTGGTGCACCTCCTGGCACCGTTCACAAAAGGCGCCAAGGGGGCCAGTGCCGCGGCGGCCGAGGCGGAGCCGAACGCGGCACCCGTGGCGCGCAAAACGCTGTCGCGCAAGACCACCGGCTGAGCGGCGCCACGCCCGGCACCGCGTCGATGGCGGCGCGCCCCCGACTCGCGGGGACGGATCGATCGGCGCGCGCAGTGGGTCACGCCCCCCATCGACCCTGTGACAAAACGCATCCGCCAGTTGTGAGGTTGTGCCCCGTGCGAACGCCCCGGCCCGCCTAGAGTTTGTGCGTGGCCGAGCCTGGCACGCGCATCACAGCAGCGACGAGCTCGCACCGTTCGGCCAGCCCATATCGGGAGCGATCATGAGCAAGTTCCAGCAGTCTCTGAAGGTCCTGGCGGCAGCGGTCGGCATCGTCGCGCTCGGCGCGTGTCAGTCGATGAACGCCAACAACACGCCGGTGGCAAAGGCCGACAACGGCTTGGGCAACCTGCCGCACTACCGCGATTGGGTCGACCCGAGCGGCCGTGCGCCGATGGACCCGGTGATGACCGCCAACGATGCGACGCGCTGGCCCTGAGACAGCGCTGTACCGCGCAGCGCGTAGTCCATCACGCGCGGCAGCCGGGGTCGTGAGACGCCGCTGCCGCGTTGTGATGTTGTGCCGGTCGCGCAAGCGCTGTCACGAATAGATTCAGCGGCGCAAGCGGCGACACAGGCGTCACGCGGAGTCAAGGCTCCTGGCGCCGAACGCCGAACACTCGCCGACCCGGAGACTGGCATGACCCTTCATCGCACCCCACGCAACCCGCTGTTCATTTTGGCGACTGCTGCCCTGTTGTCGGCCTGCGCACCGCAGATCCCCGATACCCTGACCATCGCGGTGGCGCAGCCGCTGTCGGGCCCGCAAGCCGGACGCGGCCAGGACCTGCTCAACGGCGCCAAGCTGGCGATCGACGAGATCAACAAGTCGGGCTTCAAGATCGGTGGCAAGCCGGTGACGCTGGAGCTGCTGTCGGTCGACGACAAGGCTGACCCTGCCGAAGCGAAGAAGGTGGCGCAGGAGTTGGTCGACAAGCAGGTGTTCGCAGTGCTGGGTCACCTCAGCTCGGACATCACCGAAGCCACGATCCCGATCTACAAGCAAGGCAACGTGGTGCAGCTGTTCACCTCGTCGGCCGCCGAGCTGACCAAGCAGGGTGACGGCAACACGTTCCGCCTGGTGGCCAACGACGCGATGCAGGCTAAGGCGGTGGCGAGCTACGCCTCCGAAACGCTGCGCGCGGCGAACGTGGCGATCGTTTACGAGAACTCGGCCTACGGCAACCCGATGCGTGCCGACGTGGCGGCCGACCTAAACAAGAACAAAAAGAAGGTGTCGCTCGAAGAGCAGGTGGACAGCAAGTTGACCGACTTCGCGCCGTTCGTCGCCAAGCTCAAGGCCGCGCCGCCCGACGTGCTGATCGCCGTGTTGCGCGACCATCAGCTGCTGCCGCTGTTTGCGCAAATGAAGGCAGCGGGCCTGTCGGAGCTGCCGGTGATTGCCACCAGCACCGGTAAGACCAGCAAGGTCGCCAAGGCCCCTGTCGACGTGGCCAAGGTGTACAGCACGATCAGCTCGGCTGAGCCGCGTGAGTTCACCGCGGGCAGCGACTTCCTGTCCAAGTTCCGCGCCGCGTACAAGTCGGAGCCGGTGTGGGCCGCCCACTACGCCTACGACGCCATGTACGTGCTGACCCACACGCTGCGCGTCAACGGCAACGTCGACAAGGACGCGCTGCGCGCCAGGCTGCGCACCATCGATGCGATGGCGCCGGTCACCGGCACCATGCGCTTCACCAACAGTGGCGAGCAGCTGTACGGCGCGATCACGGTGTACGAGCGTCGCGACGGCAACTGGTGGCCGCTGCTGCGCTCGGATCAGTGGTGATCGCACGCTGAGCAGCAGCGCAGCCGCGACGCTGCGGGAACGCGTGGGCCCGCCTGCGTCACAGCGCGTCGAGCGCAGCGCGCAGGACCGCGTGGTAGTCGTCGAACGCCTGCAAGTCGTTGTGTCCGGCGCCCTGCACCACGTGCAGCCGCGCAGCAGGGTTGCGCTGGCGCAGCGCCTCGCTGTGTGACGGCGCGATCAGCGTGTCGCGCGCGCCGTGCAGCAGCAGCAGCGGCGTGCGCAGCTGCGTCACGTCGGTATCGGTAGCCAGCGGATAGCGCAACGTGCGCGTCGGCACCCACGGGTAGTACTCGGCCGCCAGCGCACCCATGCTGGTGTAGGACGCTACCAGCACCGTCAGGTCGGGCTGCACCGCAAGTGCCAGGCGCGCGGCCAACGCGGTGCCAAGCGAACGGCCCAGGAGCACGCGCTTTTTGCTGGCGTACGACGGAGCGATGGCATCCCACGCCGCGCGCACATCGGCGTGCAGTTGCGCTTCGTTCTCGATGCGGCCGCTGCTCTTGCCGTAACCGCGATAGTCGAGCATGAAGAGGTCGAAGCCGGCCTGGCGGTAGAAGTCGAGGTCGGCGAACCAGCCCTGCAGATTGCCGGCGTTGCCGTGCAGGTAGAAGACCAGGCCGCGCGCTGCGGGCCGCAGCAGGTGCAGCGCGTGCAATCGCGCGCCCGGCACGTCGATGAAGCGCTCGTGCACATCGACACCGAAGTCGAAGCGGTGATTCGCCGGCAGCCGATCGGGCTGGAACAGCAAGCGCTCCTGGCCCCACCACAGGGCACCGAGCAGGGCGCCGTACAGGCCGATCACCGCAGCGCCGAACGCCACCAGGCGACGGCGTGATGCGCGCAACACCCTGAGCAAGGGCCCGGTGACGGCCGCGCTGTGGTTCGTCACCCGCGATCAGCCAGTGATGCCCGGGCGCAGCGTCTCGTCTCGTCGACCACGAAGCCGGCCGCCACGCGCGGCCTGCGGCGCAGCTGCGGTCGCGCGAGGATGCGCCCGCTGCGCGTGCGCTCCACGATCGGACCGAGCACGCGTCGCAGCTCGGGCTCGGCGTGGCCCAGCGCCGCGGGCGGCGGCAGGTGCTTCAAGTCGTCCCAATCGAACATCGTCACGCTGCAACTTTGCGGCCCATTGTGCAACGCCGTTCCTGGCGTGACCGGGCGCAGGGAGCGGCCCACCCGCGGCCCGTGCACCGCGCTGCGGTACGGCGAGGTCAGCGCGCGGGTGTCGACCCGCCGGTGCTTGCACCGCCCGGCAGCGGCAGCGGAGCGGGCAACGGGATGCCGCCCGGGTCTTTCTCGATCAGGAGACCCGGTGCGCGCGACGCGTCGTCGCCGTGCTGCAGTGTCGGGTCGCCGCCTGGCGGTGCCGTCGGCTCGGGCGACTGCCCGAGCTGCTGCACGTCCT
>Ga0157378_10000557_pt1 | contig 35516 bp, 28 predicted proteins | sample M65metaG_FD_115309 | JGI IMG/M metagenome (GOLD analysis project Ga0157378, IMG submission 115309) | Miscanthus rhizosphere microbial communities from Kellogg Biological Station, Michigan, USA - M6-5 metaG | ecosystem: Host-associated > Plants > Roots > Rhizosphere > Soil | place: USA: Michigan... | reverse complement strand
TTTGCCGTTATATTGCGCCCAGCAGGCCGCTGACTTCAGATCTTTTAATCCTTTCTGCAGAATAACCGGCCAGTCCTGGTAAACAGTAGATGGTATTGGCAACTGCCGGTACGCGGCGGCCAGCAGTTCCATAAATTGTTTTGCTTTGACAAATTCGTTAGCCGGTGTGGTATCATCAAAAATAATAATGGCATCGCTGATGGTAACGGCAACATTTGCACGCAACGGTTCTTTGCCGGCGGCTAAGGCAAGCCCCAGCTCCGGCCATTCACCGCCCACTACTTCTTTGCAGGAGGTTTTGGTCTGCTGGCAATAATCACCTAATGCGCTGAGGTTTTGCAGGTACAATATTGAACCATTGGCCGGTTTCGGAAAGCTAACATATAAGAGGCCCGAGCGCGTGCCAACCTGCCGCGCATGAATTTTTCCTTTGGATTTTGCGCCCCTTATTTTTCCGGGCTCCAACAGGATATCCCGTGGCCAAAACGGAACCAGCAAATCAATAGCCGGCGTAACCCGCGTGGTATAACGGAGACCCACAGCCGTTGTATTGAATGCAATGTTTACGTGAAAATGCCCGGTAGCCGAGTTCAGCTCAACACTTAACTTGTCGGTCAGTTCCGTACACTTCAGCAGTTCCATATCGTCCACGGCCGACCATGCCAGCCGCAGAGCAAGCTTACCGCCACTGTCCTGATCCGCCATCATCCACAAAGAACCGCCAGCCAGCACCATCTTGTATTGTATTCCGGGATAACTCACTGAATACAGCAGTTTACTTTTTTTATCTGACAGTGCAGCGGCACCGGCCGCAAACCAGGGCGATACAGGGTTCATATTTTTATTAAAGTTTTTAAAATTTCTTTGATGCTAAAGTTCGCGGCGCAAACAAATTCATCGGCAGCACCGTAATAAACGGTCAGCGTATCGTTGTCCTGTTGCAAAACATGGCCATTGGTATACACAACATGTCCGAAAAAACCACTCAGCTCATACCGCTCGGATGGAATCATAATAGGTTCATCGCTTCTGGCGAGCACGATTGATGGATCATTTTTATCGAGTAAAAAAGCCCCCAGGCAATAACGGTGTGCACTATCCGCTCCGTGATAGATTTCCAGCCAGCCCTCATTTGTTTCGATGGGTGCGGCGCCTGCCCCTACCCTTGCACTATCCCATTTATCTTTCCGTGTTTTTACAATACAGCGGTGATGCCCCCAGTGAATGCCATCCGGTGATTCCATCAACCATATATAATTGCCGCCGAGCTGCACACTGCTGGGCCTATGGAACGCATAAAACTTACCATTGATTTTCTTTTCAAAAATGGCGCAATCCTTATTATGCGGTGGCAATATCATGCCATGCGATTCAAACTGCTGCCAGTCACGGCTGGTTTTGAGTCCAACACCTACGCCATTGCCGGAAACAGCCGTAAAACACAGGTAATAAAGACCGTCCACACAACTCACACGGCAATCTTCAATTCCAAAAGTTTCCAGGACTCCCTGACCATGCAACGCAGGATAAGCATCGTTTTCTGTAAAATGAATCCCATCATCGCTGCAGAGCAAACGCAAATGCGAAAGCGTGGTCAGGTAATCTTCACCTTTATAATTTACCACCCTGGCATCTGTTGCAATCAAATCAGCATCATTTAGTGGCAATTCCATTATTTCAGTATTGCCCAGGGCGTTCTTTACGGGAAAGGATATTACCACTTTTGATTGCGGGGGACGCTCTGCTACCCGCACCAATAGCCATATCTTGTTATTAAATGAAAAGACACCTGGATTCAATAGGCAGGCGATCTGCAGACCGGCGCTGCTCGCCTTAAGGTCAGCAGGTTTCAGCAATGGATTTTGTGGAAAACGTTTGGCAAGATCCTTCATTTGATGATAAATTTCTACGCATTCATTTTCGAATCGTTACAATCTTTTGTATAGCTCGTTTTTTTCTGCGCTTAGCCAGCTACCCCGGGGTATCCGCTGTAACGCCGTTACCTGATTTCTCTTTAATATCATGCCAGAGGATTTGCTTTAATCTCTTTCACAGATTTTGAACCGGCATTGGCATGATATTTCATTTGGAAAATAAAAACTACCACTATGCCAACAACATCAACAACAAGAGGCAGGGCGCAGGATCGCGGCAAGGTAGCTGGCGGCCAGCAGCACGAAGTGAATTATGAAGCTAAAAAGACCGGCACCAATGCGGCCAGTGTTAAAAAGGCAGTAAAGTCTGCGGGTAATGCGCGAATTAAAGTTGAAAAAAAATTACGAAGCCAATGAAAAACCAGGGCCGGCAGCAGCCGGCTTATTTTTTAAAATAATTCACCAACGCTTTTATGATACCCATTAATCAGCTTGTTATTCCTGCAGCGCGTAAAGGAGAACTGGAAGTATTGCGGGAACTTATCCGGCAGCACGCCGATTTGAATATCAGAGATGAGAAAGGATATACAGCACTTATTATCGCATGTTATAACAATCAATACGAAGCAGCCAGGTTATTGCTCGAAAATGGTGCGGGTGTAAATGAGGCGGACTATGGTGGCAATACCGCTTTGATGGGTGCGGCGTTCAAGGGGTATACGGATATTGCCAGCTTACTAATTGAGCACGGCGCCGATCTGAATCTGCGGCATGGCAACGGCGGCACTGCATTGATGTTTGCCTCTATGTTTGGACGAAACGAAGTCGTAAAATTGTTATTGAAACACCGGGCCGATCGCACACTGGTTGATAACCGTGGTTTCTCTGCCCTGGACCTTGCCCGGATACAGGACAACCAGGAGGCTATGATCCTGTTACAGGATGCCATGAAATAGCAATTGTGTGACACCGTTATGTTCTGCAGCTACCTGCCCGGTTCAACCAGCAATCTTTAGGATTGCGCATGGGTTTCCGCGCAATGAAAATATGAATCACCATAATATAACGTATCTTAACCTGAATGCTGCCTATGGAAAAAAGAACGTTTGTGAACCCTGCCCCCAATGATTCCGCTGTTTTTATAACGACTGTATACTGAAGGCCAATCCGCACATCATGAATAAGATACAATTAATACATCCCGCTGGAAAAAAAGCCATTTCAATGGACAAAAAAAAATATGATGCATTGAAGGAATTGCTGCTTTATTCATTACAAAACACCGATCGTGCCTGTTTCAAAGATTTGCTTGCTGAAATTGAAAAGCAACTGAAACAAAGAAAAATAAAACTGGAAGGAAAACTGGAATGGAATTTATTCTGGGTAAGCCTTGACCTGGAAGCAAGAAAAGAAATAGCCCGGGACAAATCGGTCTCACCCCACCTGTATTCTCTTTACTCCCATTAAAATAATTCACCATTTGTAGTGGCCGGCGCCCCTATCCATCGTTCTGGCATTACCTGTCTTTTTTTTCGATTTGCTGATGGATATGGCTGAGCAGGTCCGACATTTCAAAAGGCTTTTTAATAAACGAATCTGCCCCGGAAGCAGTGATAGATGCTGTGGGAACTTCGCCGGCAGAATACAATATGATTGGGAATCCATTATACCCCGGCTCAGTCTTCAGCCTGCGGCACAGGTCGCGTCCATCATTATCACCGAGAAAAATGTCCATCAGCAGTATATCCGGCAATACGGTGTTGATACTCTTGTGCAGTAAAGCGCCTGTATGGAAACTTTTCACGTTCATTCCACTGGATTCTAACATCAATGTGACCATTTCCAGCAAATCTTCGTCGTCATCTGCAATAAACACATTGACCATGGTACTACGATTATTGTCTTATGAAAAAAATAAGCCCCACAAAATTCCCGCCAGTATATTTGGCATGGAAATGACTATTTAAAGTCACGGAAGTGTAAAGAAAACCCCAATTATGCAGGAAATTAGACCCGATAATCGGAGTGCAATGTTTGAAGCGATTATCGATAGCTCTGAGGACGCCATAATCAGTAAAGACCTCAGCAGCAGAATAACGAGCTGGAACCAATCGGCTGAACGTATGTTTGGATATACCGAGCAGGAAATGGTGGGCCAATTGATTCATGTGCTTATTCCTGAAGATCGGAAACGTGAAGAAGACGATATCATAGCCAGCCTGAAGCAGGGAAGGCGGGTGGAACATTTTGAAACCGTCCGTATTACTAAGTATGGAAAAGAATTACAGGTATCGTTGACTATCTCTCCCATAAAAGACAGCAACGGAACCATCGTTGGTGCCTCTAAAATTGCGCGTGATATTACCAGGCAAAAACAGACCGAGCAACGATTACAAATTATCAATGACGTCGGTCGTTCTATTTCTGCCGAGTTAAATGTTGATAATATACTGCAACTTGTAACAGATGCAACTACCCGTTTATCAGGCGCGGCATTCGGTGCTTTTTTTTATAACAAACTGGATGCGCAGGGAAAAACTTATATGCTCTATGCCTTATCGGGGGCGCCAAGGGAAGCATTTGAAAAATTTGGCATGCCGCGTAATACTGCCATCTTCAATCCTACTTTCGAAGGCGCTGCCATAATCCGGTCTGATGATATTACCCAACACCCTGATTATGGGAAAAACGCGCCTCATCATGGAATGCCGAAAGGTCATTTACCGGTAGTGAGTTACCTGGCTGTGCCTGTTACATCACAAAGCGGGGTGGTTCTTGGCGGATTGTTTTTCGGCCATCCGCAAACAGCCATATTTACCGCGGAACACGAAAACCTGGTAGCCGCCATCGCTGGCCAGGCCGCCATTGCGCTTGACAACGCGAAACTGTACGCAGAAATTAATGCGCTCAACAACAAGAAAGACCAGTTTATCGGTTTCGCCAGCCATGAATTAAGAACCCCGCTTACAACCATCAAAGGGTATCTTGATATAGCCGAAACGATCAGCAGTATGCCGCCCAAAACAATCTTCTCAAGAATCAAGAAACAAGTGGCCCGCCTGGAGGGAATTGTAGGCGACCTGCTGGACATTTCAAAAATACAGGCCGGAAAACTGGATCTTGAATTTCAAAAAACAAGCTTGCTAAACCTCATCAAAGAAAGTGTAGATGCTGTGCAGTGGGACGATCATATTCTTAAGATTGAACAACCGCCGGAGGATCTGGTGGTCAATGTGGATCGTCACAAAATGACCCAGGTGCTGGTAAACCTGCTAACGAATGCCATAAAATATTCCGCTCCTCATACTACCATTACCATTCAGGCGCTGGTAATAGGAGACCAGGTGCAAATCAGCGTAGCCGATCAGGGACCGGGTATACCCGCGGAACACCTGTCGAATATTTTTAACCAGTATTACCGGGTTGCGTCCACTGCCGGAAAAACAAAGGGTATGGGCCTTGGTCTTTATATATGCCGGGAAATAATTGAAGCCCATTCAGGAAATATTTGGGCGGAAAGTGAAATCGGGAAAGGATCCGTGTTTTACCTGCAGGTGCCTGTTGAAAACCGGAAATAACCGATCGGCTCCAAATTATTATTTGGCTAGCACAATAGTATCGCTATGCGCCTTGCAGATATGCTGTAATGCGCTTTGAAGACTATGCCCAAACGCAGATTTCGGGTAAGCACACAGCAGCTTGAAATCATAGTGCTCCGCTAAATCATTCCAGAGTTGCTCCAGATGAACGGTGGCTGCATACAATTGTTTTCTCCATAACAACACTACCATTTCACCAAAAGCCCTGACAGTAGTTCCGTTGGCCATGGCCCTCTCCAATACGGGTGTAACTGCCTTAATGAACAAATCTCTGACAGGCCAGTCGTTTACAAGGAAAGTTTGAAGAAAGGATGCCGCTTCGATCGGGATATATTGATCCAGGCCAATAGCCAAATCGAGATCGATATTGTTAACGGTAAGGTTCTGCCGGAGCGCCTCCAGGTGTTCCGCAGTTGCGATAACTATTACACTTTCTTTATTTCCCAGCCCCTTCGCAATATAGTCTGTGAGTGAGACAATCAAGGCTTCATCATGTGGGTATAGCTGAAGCTCATGGTTTTTGGGTTTGGTATGTGCAGCAACAGATGGAGCCATAATTTAAATATAGGTAATTCCAGCCTGTACAACATCATTTAATGATATTAATGTCAACCCAGCTTTTAGCCGGTGTTACACAGCAACTTTGCCGGTCTTGGAAATCCGGCCAGTGCCAAGCTGATCAAGTAATGGATTCATTTCAGTCAACTCATCCAGGTGCTGAACAGTGTATACCAGGTCGTCCATCTGCTGTTCGTTTATAATGCCGGATGCAAGACGCCTGAATTTACGAACGGTATCCTCCCAGGAAAAAGGCCTTGTGTGAAATCCACGGTAGTCCTCCGCGTCACAAACCAGGCTGTTTCCATCCTTCAGCACGATTTCTGCTTTTGCCTTCATCTCCCGGGGATAAACCATTGTATACGGATCCAGCATGCCAGCAACCATAACGGGCTTATGTAGTGGAAATTTGGTATCAACATACACCTTTTGCAGCAGTTCCTGCACGTCTGGCCGGTTAATGCGTTCCGGCTCAAACTGCTCAGGATGCACTTCACCATCCAACAGCGCGACGGCGGCCAGGTAAAACAGGCTGTGATCCGCCTGTTCCTTGGAATGAACTGTTTTCCGGTCGCCATAGGAACCCGATCCAATAATATGGTAAGCGGTTAAAAAAGTAGTCAGGTTTATTTTTTCAATATTGAGCGGATCGGGGTTATGCTTCTGCCGCAGGGTTAAGATGGCGTTGAGCATTGACTGCGCATGCACTTCTGCGTTATATTCTTTTAAAACACATTTTGGAATTAGTTCAAAAGTCTCTCTCGACCAATCATAATCCAGCTTCATCCCGAATACGTCTTCTACGCCTTTGGGACCTTCAAAGATGGAAATGGGCCCCGTCATTCCCTGTTCAGCCAGCAAAACAATATTCGTGCAATCCAGGGCATCCAGCGAAGAAGCGAATCCTTTCCATTCGTAGGTATAGGAGGCCCGGCTGGTCACCATCGAATTGATTGAACAACCCGCCATCCCCAGTGCGTGGGCAGCTTGTTCCTCGCCGAGGCCCACCAGTTTTGATAATGCAGCCGCAACAGAATAAGCCAGCAGTACCGTATGATCAATTCCTTTTTTCATCACCGGCACTTCCTCGATCAACCGGCACTCGATCTGGTATCCCACTGCCATTGCCGTTAAAAAGTCTTTTCCGCTGGTAGGTTTATACCGGCTGATGGCCAATAAGGAGCCAATATTATCACTTGGATGACAGGTAGCTTCTTTACCCATAAAATTGTCCATAAAATCCGGATAGCGGATGAGGGCAGTAAACAGTTGTGCCGCGCGATCGTATGGCAAATTGCCCACTAGCGGAACAGTGCATGGTCCACCGGTGCCCAGCACCTTTAATTGCCTGACCAATTTTTGTATTGCAGGCCTGCTGGTTGCATGAAGCATTGACCCAAGCGCATCCAGCAAATGGCGTTTAAGTTGATCAACGGTAGATGGTGGAATATCTTCGAAGCGGGCTCCCAGCGCAAATCTTGCAATCTGAAGGGTCTGGTATGATTTACTCATGCTAACAACATATCCAAACAATATGCCTGCCGGCAAAGCAGTGAAAGTTTTGCCGTTTGAAGATGAACAATCATACCAGCTCAATACCGGGCAACGGGCAGATTATAATTCTGATGATTTTTTTCTACGCTACCGAAAAACATCAGGTCTAACTTTATAACCAGGGCTTTTTCGTGAAAATCTATGATTTTTTAACAACGCTTATCATACCATCAGGCTCAAGCCATATAGATTTCACCTGGTCGAAATTGTCAATGTTTTGTTCATGAATGGCCGCTAAAATTTCCACGGGCGTAATATTGTATTTTTTCTGGGCCTTGAGCTTTTGCTCGCCCCCCGAAAAAAGCAATATGGGATCTCCTTCTGTCAGCTTGCGGATAAAAGGGCTTTGCGCGGAGATCCTCGCCACCAGCCAATGCAAACAAACGAAAAAACCCGCTGTAGCGAGACCAGGGAAAAAAGGGTAATGTCCCATAATACATTTTCCGAGGATGGCACCCAGTGTTATTGAAACGACTACATCGAAGGCAGAGGACGTGCCAAACGTACGCATGCCGGATATACGTATAAAAACAAGGGCCGCGAAGAAAACGATAAGGGTTCTTGCAAACATCTGGTACCATTCAAGGTCTTTTGCATCCAGTCCCAGCAAATCAATATTGAGCGCCATAAAATAGCATTTATATTTCAGCATCCATCCTATTCTGAAAGCTTCAGGTATAACAATTCAAAGTACGTGCCCGGAATGGCTGCTGCGGGCTCAGAGACCATGTGTCGTTTTTAAAGATGTGACGTATTGCCGCTGATTGCGTTAATCAAGCGTCTTTCAGTTTAGCAGTCTGTGCTGAACAGAATAGAGATACGATAGTTACTCCGCGGCTGCAGGATTTATAAATTAGGTAACAGGCTTCACAAAATAGCCCAAGGATGATTAAATGGATGATCATCGTCATCCTTTCCCTTTATTATGCGACGCATCCAATATTGAAAAGACCGCCAGTACAAATCAAAGCGGCGATGAAGTTTTTGTTTCATAGTCTGTTCAATTTTGATTTGTAAAATTTCGCTTTCAAAAAAAATGCCAGCACAATTGAAACGCGGCATTGCCTGTTTATGGCTTTATAAATAGCAACAACTACCTGAAATTTATTCATGATTTTTTTTCAGCGGGCAGAAAAAAATGCAGTCGTGAAATTAAAAATCCGGGCCGCACATAACATTGTCAGGGTCAACATGTATATGCAAAAAAGAGGTGCAAATTCTTCAATAAAATCAGTTCACCGCGTTTCGGCAATCTCAACATTCCGGCATTTGGTCACAATTGCCATTTGCACATGCAGTGCTTTTTATTTTTATACGGCCGGCCTTAATAAAAACTATTATGACATCGCCGTATGCTGCGGGTTATTTGTAATTTAACCTGACAATTGCTTATATATGCAAACCATTCACCGTTAAACCGGGTACTGTAGCCAAAGCCATCGCTACGAAATATGGCGGTGGTAACAGTAGCATGGCGGTGTATAATCATGCAAGGAAATAGCAATACTGCACCTACTAAATAATAAGAACCCTTACTCATTTGCATAATAGCCCTTTATAATGAACAGTAACAAAGGGTTCAGCCGATGGAAAAACTTATTCACACTCCATTTTTAAATTCATTGTCCCACCTCTCCCGGAAGTCATTCCTAAAATATTAGATCAAGATAAGTTAAACATATATTAATTTATAATATTTAATATATTTTACACGATTTTGCCAAAAAATGACAAAATGGTGGAAAATAATTTACATATAATTTTATATAATATAATTTAAAAACCGAAAAACACTTAATTTCACCCTGCTTTAGCTGTATAACCTGGTTTTTATTTAAAGTTTATATACCAAAACTAACAACATGAGAAAACTACTAAACTGCCTGGCGGGATTGGTGTGCCTTGGCCACACTGCCTTTTGCCAAACCATTGAAGTCTCCGGCAAAATCTCCGATGAAAAGGGAGTGCCTGTTGCAGGAGCATCTGTCCAGGAAAAGAATTCGAAAAAAGGTACTACCAGTGATGCGAACGGTCTTTTTAAACTGGTAACAAAGCCCGGTACGGCGCTGGTGGTCTCAAGTATCGGGTACGACAAACAACAGTTACCCGCGTCTACCACCCTTACAATTGTGATGACCGCCTCTAACCAGGCACTTAGTGAGGTGGTAGTAACCGGTGTAGGCGCCGCTACCAGTAAAAGAAAACTAGGCATTTCAGTTGAATCGCTGACTGCAGACAAATTACCGCCCGTTCCCGCAGCAACGCTTGATCAGGCATTAATTGGAAAAATTCCGGGTGCACAGATATCTTCTGTTTCGGGTAACCCCGGTGATAAAGTGAATATCGTGTTGAGAGGAATCAATACCGTGCAGGGTGGAACCAGGCCCCTGGTTATGCTGGATGGCGCAGAAATTCCATTTGAAAATCTAACAACACTCGATCTCAGCCAGGTTGAACGGGTAGAAGTAGTACAGGGTGCTGCCTCTTCCTCGCTATACGGTGCACAGGGCGCCAATGGTGTCATCCAGATATTTACAAAAAAAGGCGTAAAGGGCAGGTTGAGCATTAATGTTTCATCCAGTCTTACGTCTAATTCATTTATTAATGCCGGGGATTTTGGGAAAGCTGATAAGCATCCTTACCTCACAGACAGCAAAGGGAATATCATCGCAGCAGGCAGTAATTCCAGCCTGGGATACAATGCAGGAGACTTATTAAAAATAGACCCGGTACTGGGTATTATCACGGGTTCAAATTCTATTGCCTATAAATATGGAAGTGATATAGCCGGTTTAACTAATTCGATTCCGGGGCTTACTCAAAGCTATACGCGTTACGGCATTCTTGATCCGCGCAACAAAGCTGACCAGGCATATACCGGCAATCTTCATTATTATGATCATTTTTCACAGGTTTTTCAAAGTGCAACTTCCAGGAATAACTCGCTTAGTATTAGTGGTGGCAGCGAAAAGGTTGATTTTAATTTTGCCTTCGCCAATAACCATACTACTTCGCCAATGCTTAAAAACAATGGCTATCTCGATAGGACCAATCTAACGATGAACGTAGGCTTCGAGGTATTTAAGAATTTCACACTGCGTTCTATTACCAGTCTGGCTTATACAAAGAATACCCTCCATCCCCGCCTGGGTGCACCCGGTGGTGGCGGATTCGGCCTCGGTTTAAGCAATGCCGATGTGGGTGGCGTTTATGGATTTTTGAATACCTCACCCTTTTTCAGTTTAACCGATACCATCACTGGTGGCAACTATGCATCTTACCAGCGAGCCAGTTTCCTAAGTGTGAACGCCTTTAATCCATATTACAGGCTTCAGTATACTTCCGGCGACAGCAAGCGCTATGATATCACTCAGAACCTGGAAGCCAACTATAAGGTCAACAGGTTCCTGACGTTGAACGCCAAATATGGTATAAGTTATAAGAACGAAAATGATGTCTGGACAATCTATAACCAATCACTAAACGCCAACACAGAAGACCAGGGCTCGTGGACCTCAGTATTTGCAAGCGATGAAACCGGCGAAATCGATAACTGGCAGTACAATAATACCAAACAGAATTTTAATGTGACTGCAGCTATCAGGACCGATTTTGAAAAAGATTTTAATATTCATTTTCCTTTACAAACAACCACGCTCGGTGGCTTTGACTATCGCAGGAACGATTACAAAGAACTTGACACCTGGGGAGAAACTATGCCATTCAATCCGCCATTCAACCTGCTGGCTACGCAAGCCCAGCACACATCGGCGGATTTTATACAACCGTTTGTTACATTTGGCTATTTGCTGGATCAGCGGTTCGATTTTGGTAACTATGGCGGAATTACAGCAGGCTTTCGTACAGACTATTCGTCTACATTTGGAGCCGGTTCGAAACCCTTTACATTCCCGCATTTTAATGCTTATGTAAACCTGCCCTCCTTCAGTATTTTCAGCAGCCTCCGGAATACTATCCCGGCGTTGAAATTAAGAGCAGCATATGGCAAAGCCGGTATTCAACCAGGAGCCTTCGACAGATACCCTCAATTAGTCCTGCAACCAACGGGCAACGAACTCGCGTACACCAACCCAACGTTGCAACGTAACCCTAACCTAAATGTGGAAGTATCATTGGAAAAGGAAATCGGAACAGATTTAACTTTTAATATCGCTAAGGGCAGCTGGCTAACGTCAGCGAACGTTGCCTTCACTTACTGGTCACGCAAAACAGAGAACGCTATTTTTCCACAAAACGTTCCATTGTCTACCGGCGCACCAACATTACTTACCAATGCGATTGGATTATCGTCTCATGGCTGGCAATTAGCCGTGAACATACCGGTACTATCTTCCAAAGATCTGAAATGGGATCTCACCTTTAACATGGGCCACCAGGTTTCCATGATCGATAAAGTTGCCGGGGGCGATATCCCGCTTACTACTGCTGCCGGAAGTACCGGTTTGGTATTGGCTGCCGGCAGAAAGATTGGAGAAATTTATGGGTACAAAGCTTTGACCAGCGTTTCCCAAATGAGAAGTGACGGCAAAACACCGTTTATAGATCCCGCTACGCAAGGCGACTATGAAATTGTAAATGGCAGGGTAGTGAATAAAAAAACCTATGCCATTTTCTTTTCTGACGAAGCAACATCACTGGGAGATCCCAATCCGAAATTTACTTCTTCCCTGATCAGCAGCCTTACCTGGAGAAACACCATCAGCTTTGGTTTCCAGTTTGACTGGATAAAAGGGGCGCATCTTTATAATCAGACTGCTGAATGGATGTATCGCGATGGCATCAGTAATGATTTCACTAAACCCGTTACCATCAATGGTCAAACGGGTGCCTTCAGTGCTTATTATGCAAGCGCTTACTATGCGCTTGGCAATACAGCAAAAGGCGTTGGCAATAACGTTACCAAGGATTATTTCTATTATGACGCATCTTTTATACGACTGAGGAATGTTTCCATCGGGATTGATTTTGCCAGCTTCGCGAAACAGGAATGGTTGAAGAAATGCCAATTGGTATTCAGTGGTCGCAACCTGTTGACGTTTACAAAATATCCAGGCATGGATCCTGAAATCAGTTCCGGTGCATCCAATTCTGCGTTCGATCGCGGAATAGATCATAGCACTATACCCAATTTAAAGTCATACCAGGTTACATTGAATCTTGGCTTTTAATTCGTCATCTTAAAAATTTAGTGTAATGAAACAAACAAACTTCATTTTAAATAGAACAGGCAGGATAACTGTATTATGTTTTCTGAGTGCTGCGGCATTGTTTATGCTGGGTGCCTGCAAAAAACAATTGGATGTAAAAGATCCGAATGACCCCACATTTAGTGGTAACGTTAACTCTGAGTCAGGCCTTGCTGCTTACGCAAAAGGCGGCATTTACTGGAATGGATTTAATTATGGTGACGGATGGCTGGGCGATAGTTATTTTTCGCTGCCATGGGGCTATCATGAGTTGATGGGCGATGTAGTAGGCGGAGGCCAGGGATCCAATAACCAAACCACTACAATGGGTGTGCCGGATAAATTCCAGGCCGATCCCAATGATGCAACTACTGTTTACACCAATACCTCGCCGCAGGCTTCCGCCATCATACGCGGTTTTAATACTGCTGCCGCAAGCGCCAATGCCAACAACGCCCTCTATTACGAGTGGGTAAACATGTATTCCATGATTAACTCCTGCAACCTTACGCTGGAGCATCTTTCAGGCATTGCGCTCAGCGCTGACAAAGCCAATACGGTAAAAGCCTGGTGCTACTGGTGGAAAGGCTATGCTTATGCGCAAATAGGCACTATGTATTATGCCGGTTTAATTGTAGACAAGTCTAATACCATTGTCAACAAATTTGTGAGCCAGTCAGCTATTATCACTGAGTCAAACAGAAATTTAAACCTGGCAATGACCACGCTGAACGGGATTTCCAACCAGGGAGATTACGGCACCATGATTACTGAATTAATTCCCACTCAAAACCAGGTGGGGCTTGGCAAAGCTTTGTCATCTGCACAATGGATAAGGACGATCAATACCATGCTGGCGCGAAACATCGTACTAAACCATCTCAGCCCTTTTGTGAATAGCAACCTGAGTGCTACGATTTCCAAAGCATCTATACCAGCAATGACTGCAGCCGATTGGCAGTCAGTTATCACATTATGCAATAATGGTATTAAACAGGGCGACTATGTCTTTACCGGAAGGACCTCCGCATCCAATTCTTTTTTCTCCGCTACCGGCGGTTCTGTAGCAGGCATTACTGCATCCAGCAATCAAACCACTACTTATAAATTGAGCGAAAGATTGGTGCAACAGTTCAAAACGGGTGATAAACGGCTTGCAAATTTCTCAACCGCCAATGGCACCTTTTATGGCGATGCCAATACCAACAGCACCCGCTGGACATTGGTGGATGGAGCAACTGCCGGTTTAACAGGTGTTCCGATTTTAGGTTCCCGCCAGGCAGGAAAACTTGAAATTTATATTGGGCCTACTTATGAGGAGACTCAATTGATGCTGGCAGAGGCCAATATCAGAACAGGCAATGTGGCTGCCGCACTAACCATTATCGACAATGTAAGATCTTACCAGGGAGCGGGCGTCGCGGCATTGGCCGGCACCGGTTTAACGGCCAGCCAGGCGATGCAGGAATTGACTATGGAAAGACTGGCAGCACTGGCCTTTCGCGGGCTTTCTTTTTACGATAGCCGCAGGTGGGGTTGGACTTATTCCATGGCAAACGGAGGAGGCAGGTATGGAGCCACGCTCCTGTTCAAAGGAAATGTTTACACCAATGCAATCATTAATTACAATTTTATGGATTACTGGGATGTGCCGGCAGATGAGACAGATAAAAACCCACCATCGGCTGACAGTGCCCCTGTAAAAAATGCAAATTATTAACACAACAATAAAATAAAGAGACTGCCGGGGCGGGCAGTCTCTTTTAATGATGTTTAAAAATTACAAATGCACAGGCGATCTATGCTTCTGTTCCTGTTGTTGGCTGTGGTTTTACCAGCCGCAGCCCAGGATCAGGCGTTTAAAGAAAACATGCCAAATAGCATAACGGTTTTCGATGCCAACGGCAAAATCTTTGAAAATCCAAACAGGGATATCGCAGGTTCACCGTATTTTATGGACGGTTGGAAATATGGTACAATTGTGTTGACCAACAATGTTGTCTGCAGCAAAAGGTTACTGCGGCTGGATTGCCAACAACAGCAAGAGATTCATTATTTATCGGACAATCATGTTGAAATGAGTTTAACGGCCGGTTATGTAAAGGAACTTGTGTTTATAGATTCCTCCACTACACCTTCAACTGTCTATGATTTCCAATCCGGCTTTCCTCCTGTCGACAACCAGGACGGCGGGTATCTGTATCGGCTTATCTGCAACGGCCGGTTAAAAATGCTTGAATCAACCAGGAAAATCATAATTACAAACAAAAATGATTTTTCCGGTGAGACCGTTAAAGAATACCGGGCATACAAAGACTATTATTTTTTTTCAGGCGTATCTATAACACGGATCAAAAATGACAAAGCATTTGTATTGGGCCTTATGGCGAAACAAAAGGATAAAGTAGAAGAATACGCAAAACGAAATAAGTTGAGTTATAAGTCGGCAGAAGACCTTAAAAAAATTACTGAATATTATAATTCTTTACAATAACCAAACCGGTCGTTATTACCCCTTTTAATTCCGCCCTATTTGTTTTTAACCTTGGTTTTATTTAAGAAGGGCTGCCTTTCCAGGCAGCCCTTCTTTTTAACTTGTTTTGTTTTACTACCAGTGATTAAAATAATCGGCTGACAATATCCGCATCATGCCTGTAAATATCTTTCCGGAACTGCAACACACCTGCCTCATCTACCCATGCCGTAAAATAATAAATGAAGACGGGTACTGCTGAAGAAAGCTTAACAAACTTTTCCCTTTCACTATCCATAGCACTGTCAATGGCCTGATCCGTCCATCGTGGATTGTCTTTCAGGAGGAATTGCGCCAGTTTTTTGGGTTCAGCGAGACGAATGCATCCATGACTAAAAGCTCGCTGATCTTTATTGAACAGCCATTTATGCGGAGTATCATGAAAATAAATCTGCTGGCTGTTGGGGAACAGGAATTTAATTTTCCCCAGTTCATTCCATTCACCCGGTAGTTGTCGTATGACGGGCAGCCCATTTCGTTCGCCCGTCTTTTCCATATGCTGTTCCTCAAGGTATCGCCTGTTCTTTGCAAGATGTGGAAGTATCTCTTTTTTCACAATGCTGTCTGTAAGGTTCCAATAAGGGCTGAAAACGATCTGGTTTAAACTGCCGGAGAAAACAACCGTACTATGCCCCTCTTTTCCAGTAATAATATCCATGTCAAATTCAGTTTCATTTTCCTTTCTTACGTATAATTTAAATGCGGGAATATTTACCAGGATGTATTCTTTGCCTGGGAAATCCGGCATCCATCGCATTCTTTGCAGGTTGATGATAACCTGACGGATGCGCTGCTGTACCGGCACATTCAGTTCTTTGAGAAGACCGGCCGTTAGCGTAGTATCATGTTCATACCCGTATTGCGCCTGCGCTTTTTTTATCGCCGTTCGCAGTGACACCGTGTATTCAGCGCCGGTATCACTGGCGGGCAGCCACCCGCCTGCCATCAGCCGCTTTTTTAAACGCGCTATCAACACGGGATTTTTTTTCGGGCGGTATTTTTTAACCACAACAGGCAAGCTGTCCCATCCACCATTTTTTTCTATATACGAGAGTTGTTGCAATGATTTTTCCAGGTTGTGGTACCACTCATTTTTTGCAGCAATTTGCACAGGATGCTTTTTCATCCACGCCATCCAATCAATGGCTGGCTGTTTTTCATAAGGGACAAGATTTTCAATAGCTGCGAATCTTTCCTGCTCATCGGGGAATTTTTTATCGAGATAATTCATCAATCGCCAGCTCATCATCAGTTCCGTTGAAACAATACGGGGATCTTTTGCTTCCGGCACCAGGCTATCAGTATTGATAAGTTTATCAAGCCGGTCATCGAGTTCCCGGCGGCCGGCGCTGCTGTCCCTGTCATAATCATAAAGGCTGCGAAAGGCAAGTGCCTGTTCAGTAAACCCACTATCCGTAAACCATGCAAACTGGAAAGCGCGGTTGTTATAGAAGCTACGGATTGCATCGGCTGTTTCCCCGGCTATTTTTTCCCTGTCTATAAATTTTTCAAGACGATTACTATCAAGAAACAGGTTACTGTAAGCGTTATACGAATCAATGCCGGTACGAAAGGAAAGACGTTGCGAAGCGGGTTGTTGTTTACTGGCCGAATCCCTGGATTGAACAGGTTCTTCCTGGCTGGGATTACTGTTGCAACCCCATGTGCACGCAACAAGTATACAGAGAGCAATTAATTGTAAGCTGGCAACGATCTTCATATTAGTTTACCAGTTTAAAAATCATGCCATAAGAATAAACGGGTGTTTGGGAGAGACAGCATGTTTCAATCAGTCACCACAAGCCTGCGCCGAAGACCCATTCACTTCAATGAAATGGATCCGGGGCAAAAAATCAGCACCGCTTTTCGATTAGTGCCCTCTTTTTCGGCTGCCGGTTATAAGAACCTGCGTTCCGGCACCTCATTTAATTTTATTGAAACGCAGGTGCATTATTCTTCCGTCGTTTACTTCAAAACCGGTTATTTTTTTGGGGCTATCCCGGATTACCTCTAGATGCTTCATCCACCAATAATCGGTTAACAAATGATCGTGACCCCTCATTTTTATTTTGCTATCATCATACTTATTGCTGGTTAATACAAGAGCGCGGTCTTTGACAACGATGCTATAATTGCAATCGAGTTCAGGACAATAATAAAGACCCGCATATTGCTGCAATTGTTTTTCCGTAAGGCTGTCTGTGCTGTATTTTTCCAGCAAACGCTGGTTACCCGGCCAATATTCGTTTACACGTATTTTTTGATTGTCTGCATTGAACAGGAATTTGATTTCCGGTGTTTTGGCGACATAAAAACTGTCGGCAAATCCGGGATATAAAATGTCTGTCTGGCCATTTCGCTGCCAGTATAGTTTCCGGTCGCGCAACAAAAAATCAAATTGTGCACCGTCTGTGCTGATAAAATTACCGGCAAAGTTTTTTACCCGGTCTTCATCGGGCACCAGCGCCTTATTGCTATCGATCGCAAAGGGAGTGCTTACTTTAACGGCATTGGTGTCTTTAATGAAGAGATTCGCTATAGCATAGGTTTTATCATATACATTGATATCTCCGAGGTTGCTGAAAACAATAAAACCCATTTTCAAATCGGGGAACACGCTGATATAGGTTCTGAACCCGGCATCACCACCTGAATGCGAATATTGTTTCCATCCCCTGTATTTATCTGAACTGATGCCCAGTGCATAGGACAATTCTGTTCCATTATTTAGTTTTCCTTTTTGTACCAGTTGTTCGATTGTTGTGGAACTGCCCACCACAGGCTTATAAAAATTCACTATCCATTTTGACAAATCATTGATATTGGTAAATAAACTGGTGGCGCCCGCATTGGAATAGGAAAGTATGCTGTTTGAAAGCCTGATAGGATTTTCACGCTGGTAGGAATAGGCCCTGTTCTTTACAATTTCAGTGTAATCATCGTGAAAATGGGTATCAGCCATGCCCAATGGCTTAAAAATAGCAGAGTCTGTAAACCGGCGTAAAGTTTTACCGCTAACCGATTTTACAATTTCCGCCAACAGGGTAAACCCGCTATTGGAATAACTATACTGCTCACCCGGGTTAAAGTTCAAAGCCTGTTGCTTGCTCAAAACTTTTATAATTTGTTCCTGGGTTATCACATCGTCTATCCGCGTACCTGCTATGGCCAGTAATTGCCATTGGTCACGAATACCACTAGTATGATTGAGCAAATGACGGATGGTTATTTTTTCCTTCAGATCCGGGAACCAGGGTAAATATTTATGGATATCATCTTCCAGTTGCAGTCGTCCCTGGGCTGCAAGTAATACGATGCTGTAGGCTGTAAATTGCTTTGACACCGAAGCCATATGAAAAATAGTTGCGGGTGTGATCGGTATACTGTATTCCAGGTTGGCCATGCCATAGCCTTTGGCATAAATAAGGGAATCATTTCTTACAATACCAATCGCACAGCCGGGGCTGTTGGCGTTGTTCCAGTAACTAAACAGGGTGTCAGTCTTCTTTGTAACAGAATCTGGCAGTACCTGGGCACAGGCGGAGTTGATTGATAATACGAAACCAAGCCATAGAATAAGGAAAGTCCGCAAAAATACATGCATATTGAAAGGGTTCGTTATTGCTGCTGCCATCGGTGTATTCATACATGAATCCAATCTCAATTTAAGGAAAAAGCTCCACAACCATGTTACAATGCAGTGGCCGGAAGCCAAATGCCAATTCGCGTGCGCGTCCAGTGTATTCCGTCTGCATTGCCAGGTGTTGCAAAAGAATAGCGGTATAGTACGGCGCGTATATAACGCGGAGGCCTGTCCGCAAACGGGTTAACTGCAAACAGGCTGGTTGCAAGTGGATCGTTGTGAAGAAGTTTGGTGACGAGGGTGGCCGTCCACGGATACTCTTCCGGCGTTGACATACTGGCAAACCACATCTGCCAGTCGAACCGGTAATGATAAGGCGCTATCTGCGGCGGTCGTGTACCGGGCAATACCGGCAGACCTTTATAAATATAGGGTTGCCAATGAGCGTTATCTGTGGAGTCGTCGTCCGTTGTTCCTTCAAATATCACATTTAAACGTTCCTGCCCTACGCTGCCAAAAGCGCCATAAGTATTCACCAGGTCAAGCGGATCAAATGATGTATTCATGATTTGCCTGGGCGAGGCCAGATTGAGAACAGGATCAACACTGAGCAACGCAATAATACCCGTCACTATCCAGGCCGTAACCTTCATTGGTTTGGAAGGCTGTTCATTGTTGCGGGCTATGGCTGCCTTTCGGACCAGAACCGCTGGAAGGCATTTTGAGAGAAAGTCATCGTCAAAACAAGCCAGTGCAGGAATGATCGTCAACCAATTCAAAAAGGAAAGATTGCCGCTTGCAATTAAAGTGAGCTGAAACAGTATGATGACTATGCCCGCAATATGACGGGCAATCCTTGGCCAGAAAACAAATAATGGTGCAACAATCTCTGCTATCCAATTAAACCATACCCCCGCCTTTAACACCCCGCGTGGCAGAAAATGAAACCATCGGCTCAACGGACCCGGAATAGGCTGGGTTTCGAATTGATAATAGAGTGCAGTGGCATTACGCCAACTTTCGTCGCCACGCAGTTTAATCATTCCGGCACCTAACATGATCCGGCAAATAAGCCAGCGGAACAACGCAATGACAGGCATCGGTGGTGCCCTTCGCGGGAAAGGCCGCATATCAATAAGCGGACAGAGAAATATGGCAAGAAAACCTGTTTCCGTTAGTTGTATCTCCCAGCCGTAGCCATACCATTCCTGACCTGCATGCACGAAAGACATGTAAAGAAACCATGTAAAGGCCAGCATGGGTGCATTTGCATAACCCGCTACCACAATCAACGAAAGAATGAATCCAATCCATGCTACGGTAAGCAGTACAGTATCTGAATGCCAAAACCAGAACAACGATGGCAACCGCCTGAACCCGGCTCCTGTTCCACCCAGGGCAGCACTAACATTCTTCAGGTAATCGGCCATTGGCGTCAGGCCTTTTGTACCCATCAGCGGCAATACCTGGTTAATGGCTACCAGAAATGCGACTGCATAAACAATACCCAGCAAACGCAGAATCAGAAACCGTGTAAGCCAATAGGACCTTTGTACTTCCATACTCACATACAAAGATCAAATGCATATCCAGATTTTGGTCAATAAAATAATATTCCCCGCAATTTAATTTCTGTAAGAACCAGCCCCACCATCCACGATTAATCCCGGGTTAATAAATAATATAGGGAGATGGTTCCTGCATGCGTTGCATTCTTTGAAACAAATGTATCAATGCCTTCCTGATGAAATTAATGACTGCCATAATATTTTTCTTTTATTACTATGTTAGACGATTCAACCCCGGGTATATTTTAGAAACGCAGGAAATACCTGCACTGAGTGATGAATTTTATTATTGATTTCCTGGAAAAATACCATGAAGAGGTAATAAGCACGCCGGCGAAATGATCTTAGCTTCAACCGGCATCCAGCCCTGTACGAAACGCTTAGCCTGTTTTCGTTACATGTTCGCTTTTATAAAACGCTTAAAACAATTTGTATGAAAAAGTATTTACTGTTTTTTACAACCTTGCTGCTTTCATTTCTTGGGCAATCACAATCGTGGAGCCTGACCGGTAATGCGGCCATCAATCCAAAAACAAATTTTTTGGGTACAACAGACAATAACCCGCTTCTGTTCAGGGTGAATAATAACGCTGCCGGTGAGATAAACTTCACCAATGGCAAAACCAGTTTCGGCTATGGCGCGGGCCAGGGTGGCACCGGCACTTACAGCGTAGCCATCGGCTTTAAGGCATTGAACGGGGACCCGGGTTATGAAAATACAGCTCTGGGCAGCTATGCATTACAAAACAGCACTACCGGCTCTTACAATGTTGCGGTTGGCTATGGGGCAATGCAGCTAACCACTAGTTCTAACAGCAATGCTGCACTCGGGTACGGCACAATGTCGGGAACTTCTACGGGACACGATAACACGGCCGCCGGCAGGCAGGCGATGTATGTCAACAAAACCGGCAATTACAATACTGCGATTGGAAGCAATGCACTTTTTTACACCACCAATTCATGGTATAACACTGCCGTAGGATACAATGCGGGCATCTGGTACGATCTCGGGTATAACAACACCATACTGGGCGCCAACTGCAATGGAAGTTTTGCAGGGCAATACAATATAATTGCGATCGGGCAGGGCGTTACCTGTCCGGATAATAGTACCGCCAGGATAGGGAATTCGGCCACCTGGTCGATCGGTGGTTACGCGGGCTGGAGCAATTTCAGTGATGGACGCTATAAAAAAGATATCAAAGAAACTGTTGCCGGTCTTGCATTCATTATGAAACTCCGGCCGGTTACCTATCACCTCGATGTTACTGCGCTCAGCAAGCAACTGAAAGAAAACCAGGGTGAAGAATGGAACACGCAGATGAAGACAGCTATGGCAGAAAAAGAAAAAAATTTGCTGACAGGTTTTGTAGCACAGGAAGTGGAGCAGGCAGCAAAAGAAACCGGCTTTGATTTCAGCGGCATAGATAAACCAAGAACGGCAAATGGTCTGTATGCATTGCGGTACGCAGAATTTGTGGTACCGCTGGTAAAAGCCATGCAGGAACAACAACAGTTAATAAAAGATCTGCAGGACAGGGTACAATCACTGCAACAACAGGCAGAGGCAACCATCTATGTTAATGGATCTGCTGCAAGGGATCTGGTGTCCGTGTATCCAAACCCGGCAACCAGCAACATTACCTTAACCATTAAAACGCAAAATGCCGGCAACGGAATATTGCAGGTGTTTGATGCGGCCGGCAAACAAATAAAGCAAATTGGCATCAATATACGGCAGGGCGCAAATACAATACCGTTGTCTGTTCAGGGCCTTCCGGCAGGTTATTACGATTTAAAGCTGGACTGGGGAACCACGATGCACAAGCACCTCGCTGTTATTAAGCAATAAATAGCCCTGTCAGCTAAGGGAAAGTACATAGCCTAAAGCAGTTATTCCCCTGATATTGATAATTTAACGTATAAAAAAAGGAAAGAACCTGAGGTCGTGGAAAATGAAAATGCCAATCCGGCGTTTGCATACTATGCAGCCAGTTAGAGTAGCAATAGCAGAAGACCATAAAATTTTTCGAAAGGGGATTATACTTTCTATGCAGCCTTATCCAAATATCCAGTTCGTGGCCGAAGCTGCCAACGGGCAGGAGTTGATTGCCCAATTAAACAACGAATCATTACCGGAAGTGGTACTGATGGATATCCGCATGCCCGGCATGGATGGTATCGAAACCACGAAATACCTCAGCAGTCATTATCCGCAGGTACATGTGATTTGCCTTACCATGTTTGAAGACCGGCAATTTGTGGATGAAATGATTGCATCGGGCGCCCGCGCCTACCTGCTAAAAAATGCAGAACCGAAAGAAATCAATTCGGCTATTATCGAGGTCATGACCGGTGATCACAAGCACAGTACCATTGTCAATAGCATTTCGTTTAATAAAAACCCCTTACACAACACCCGGCCCGGCAGCTCAACCCAGGGTTAATGGCGAATATTTATTTATCCTTTAATTCAATCCATACCGGAGCGTGATCACTCGTCTTTTCCCAGCCACGAACCTGTTTGTCGACACCCGCTGCTTTTAACCGCTTATCGATCGCCGGGCTCAATAAAAAATGATCAATACGTAGACCTGCATTACGGGCATAGGCATTGCGGAAATAATCCCAGAAAGTGTAAATGGTTTCATTGGGATATAATTTCCTGATGGCGTCGGTCCAACCCTGGTCAGCCAATTTTTTGAAGGCAGCCCTTGTTTCCGGTCTGAATAATGCATCGTCTACCCAGCGCTCGGGTTTATATACATCAAGTTCCGCAGGCATTACATTATAGTCACCTGCCAGCACTACCGGTGCATTCATGGCAAATAATTTCTTTGCATGCGCCTGTAGTCGCTTAAACCATTCCAGTTTATAATCGAATTTAGGTCCAGGCGCGGGATTGCCATTGGGAAGGTAAAGACAGCCTACGATGATACCATTTACTGTTGCTTCTATATAACGGCTATGACTATCTTCCGGGTCACCGGGCAGCACGCGGCGAAGCTCTTCAGGAGCGGATCCGCGTGAAAGAATCGCCACCCCATTCCAGCTTTTCTGGCCGTGCCAGATAGCAGAATATCCCGCATCTTCAATAGCCTGCAAAGGGAATTTTTCCTGCGGCGCCTTCAGTTCCTGCAGGCAAACAATATCGGGTTTTGATTCGCCCAGCCAGCGCAGCAATACCGGCAGCCGGCCATTTACACCATTTACATTATAGGTGGCTATTTTCATAATCTACCAGTTAAAATACACGCATTTTACAACAAATTGCGTACGAGAAGACCATGAAGCAATATAGCGCATTCTTTTGTTGCAGCAGATATACTAACAAACGTTTATAGTGTCAGACAGGTGTTAAATTGTTACAGAAAAATTTCCCCCGCTGGCCTTCAACCATTAACTTTGCCTACCAACTTAGTAGACTTATCTAATCAATCATGAGAATATCTTCCTGCAATGGTTCAAAGCATGTAAAACAGGTTCGCTGCTGTTTTCGCTGCTAAGCAGATGACTGCAGTATCATCTATTCCTGTTCAACGATTAAAATTGTAAACATGATTGACAAACCAACACATATTTTACCCCAGATAGCCCATCAAAAAGATAGACTAAACATTGTAACGGCCCTGCAGGTACTAGCCCGTGAGTATCCGGGTAAGGTTACCTTTTCATCGAGTTTCAGTTATGAAGACCAGGTAATTACACATGCCATACTGGATACGGGGCTTCCCATCAGCATCTTCACGCTGGATACCGGCCGTATGTTTGCCGAAACTTATTCGGTCTGGAGCAGTACCAATGAAAAATACAATACCCATATAAAGGCCTATTATCCAAAGCAGGAGTTACTACAGCCATTTATTGAAGAAAAAGGTCCCAATTCGTTTTATGAATCGGTAGAAAACCGCAAAGCCTGTTGTTTTATCCGGAAAGTGGAACCGTTGAAAAGAGCATTGGCAGGCAACGCGGTATGGATAACCGGTTTACGCGCTGAACATTCTGCAGATAGACATAACCTGCCAATGGTGGAATGGGATGAATCGAACCAGGTGATTAAATACCATCCACTGCTGCATTGGACTACAGAAGAAGTAAAACAATATATCAGCCAGCACCAGGTACCTTATAACCCACTGCACGATAAAGGCTTTGTCAGCATTGGCTGTGCCCCCTGTACCCGTGCCGTTAAACCAGGGGAAGATTTTCGTGCGGGGCGGTGGTGGTGGGAAGATGCGGATAAGAAGGAATGTGGTCTGCATGTGCATACTGAACCAGTCATTAGTCTGGAGTCCTGAATGGGAATAGTCCGGATCATTGCAGCAGTAAACCACCACCCGACATAGTTGTTAACGTGTTAAAAGAAGAAGAACGTCATGAGCGATTACCAGTTAGATTATCTCGACCAGTTAGAATCAGAGTCGATACATATTTTCAGGGAAGTGGCCGGTCAGTTTGAACGCCCGGCATTGCTTTTCTCGGGAGGGAAAGATTCCATTACCCTTGTGCACCTTGCATTGAAAGCGTTTCGCCCCGGTAAATTTCCGTTTCCGCTGGTACATATTGATACCGGGCATAATTTCCAGGAAGCGCTTGATTTCCGTGATGCACTGGCTGCGCAGATTGGCGAAAAACTGATTGTAAGGAATGTAGAAGATACTATCAAACAGAAAAACCTGACCGAACAAAAAGGAAAGTTTGCGAGCCGGAATGCATTGCAGACGTATACCCTGTTGGACACTATTGAAGAATTTAAATTTGATGCCTGCATTGGCGGCGCCCGGCGCGATGAAGAAAAGGCCAGGGCCAAGGAACGGATCTTTTCCGTGCGTGATGAATTTGGGCAGTGGAACCCAAAACTGCAACGCCCTGAATTATGGAATACTTATAACGGAAAAATTCACAAGGGGGAAAACGTGCGGGTGTTTCCCATCAGCAACTGGACCGAACTGGATATCTGGAATTATATCCGCCGTGAGAAAATTGACCTGCCTTCCATTTACTATGCGCATAACCGTGAGGTATTGGAATACCAGGGACAATTGGTAGCAACCTCGCGTTTTATTCAATTGGACCCGGCCGATAAGGTCTCAGTAAAAAAAGTGCGGTACAGAACCGTAGGTGATATGACCTGTACAGCAGCAGTTGAATCGAGTGCATCTACCATTGATGATATTATTACAGAAATCATCGCGACCAAAACAAGCGAACGCGGCGAAACCAGGATAGATGACCGCGTAAGTGAAGCGGCTATGGAAGACCGTAAGAAGAATGGTTATTTTTAGGAGCCAGTAGCCAGCGGGGAGAGGCTAGTGGGCAGGCATCAGCACTTTGAAATGATCAGCATCTTTTGATTAATATAAAATGAATTTAAATACGGAGATTGGATAGCCGGGCAAAAGCCCACTCGCCATTTTCCATATTCCACTAGTTATGGATATACTACGTTTTATTACCGCAGGCAGTGTAGATGATGGCAAAAGTACTTTGATCGGCAGACTGTTGTACGACAGCAAATCTATTATGATCGATCAACTCGAAGCCATTGAACGGCAAACAAAAAACCGGGATGAAGGCGAAATTGACCTGGCTTTGCTGACCGATGGGCTTCGTGCCGAGCGCGAGCAGGGCATTACCATTGATGTGGCGTATAAATATTTTTCCACCCCCAAACGAAAATTCATTATCGCCGATGCCCCTGGGCACATTCAGTATACACGCAACATGGTAACCGGTGCATCCAATGCCGATCTTGCCATCATATTGGTAGATGCCCGGAATGGTGTTGCCGAACAAACACGGCGGCATTCTATCATCGCTTCATTGCTGAATATTCCGCATGTGGTAGTGGCCATCAATAAAATGGACCTGGTAGATTATTCGCAGGACGTGTATAACAATATCGTGATCGATTATGCCGAAGTAGCTAAATCACTGGGATTGAAAGACATTATTTATATTCCTATCAGTGCACTCAATGGAGATAATATTGTAGAAAAATCGGCTAAGTTTCCCTGGTATGAAGGTGAATCGCTGTTGCATATACTGGAAAACACCGAGGTGCAGAATGATATTAACCTAACCGATGCACGGTTCCCGGTTCAGTATGTGATACGTCCGCAGACCGAACAATTGCACGACTACCGCGGCTATGCCGGTAAAATCATCAGCGGTATTTATAAAAAAGGCGATAAAATAACTGTCCAACCGGCTGGCATAGAAAGTACCATCGCTGCCATTGAAGTAGGCGGCAAACAGGTGGGTGAGGCATTCGCACCACAAAGCGCTATCCTTCACCTGGCAGATAATATTGATATCAGCCGGGGTGATATTATCGTAAAAACGGATAATCAACCGCAGGTAAGCAATGAGCTGGAAGTATTGCTTTGCTGGATGGATAATAAACCCCTGGTCGCGGGCAACAAATATTTGCTGCAGGTCAATAGCCGGGTAGTAAGAAGCAGCATTAAAGAAATTGCCTATAAACTCAACGTAAACACCCTGCAGCAGGAGCCTGCGCCGGCGGCAGCGGGGTTGAATGATATTATCAAAGCAACCATCCGTACGGCTTCTCCCCTGCCCTATGATTCGTATAAAAAATTAAGGGTAAACGGTGGCGCCATACTGATTGATGAAACCAGTTGTGTGACGGTAGGCGCGTGTATGATAGCATAGGGTTTAAAGTTCAAAGTCTGAGGTTCTGAGCGCGGCGTGTCAGCATTTACCAGAACCCTCTAAGCCTGGAAACATTAAACATTAAACCTGTTAAACTTTAAACTTAACTATGTCTCTGTCAATAAACAATACTCAACCGACTGAAACCACCCTCCCGAAAATGGGAAAGGTAATTCTTGCCGGTGCGGGCTGTGGCGACCCTGAGTTGATTACGGTTAAGGCTGCCCGTTACCTGCAACAGGCCGATGTGGTATTGACCGACAGGCTGGTAAGCGATATAATATTGAAAACATACGTTCGGCCCGATGCAGAAATTATTTACGTGGGCAAGCAATGCCGCCGTGGTTTTTCCACGCCGCAGGAAACCATCAATGAAATGATAAAGGAATATGCATTGCTCGGGAAACTGGTAATGCGTTTAAAGGGTGGTGATGTATCGCTGTTCTCCAATATCCTGGATGAACTACAGGTGTTGGCGGCAAATAATATTCCGTACGAGATTATACCCGGTATTACTGCAGCAACAGGCGCCGCTGCTTATGCGGGCATACCCCTGACTGCCAGGTCATATTCAACTGCAGTTAGATTCCTGACACTGTATAAATCTGATGTGGTAACAACTGAATACTGGAAGGAACTCGCCGCTACAGAAGATACTTTGGTATTTTACATGTCGTCTGAAACACTGGATGAAGTGGCAGAAAAATTAGTTGCCGGATGTATTGCTGAAGATAAACTTTTAGCGGTGATAGAACAGGCCACTACGCCCATGCAACAAGTACATATCTGCAATCTTTACCAGTATGCCGCGAAAATGAAAGGCAGGCATTTTGCTTCCCCTTCGCTGGTGATCATCGGAAAAGTAGTTGCTTTGCACCAGCAGTTTGCATGGCTGCCCAATAGTGACAGTAAGGAACTTTATTTTAAATCAATGGGCAGCCTATCGCCTGCCGCCAACACAACTGATAAGATTAAGAAAAATGTTAGCAGAGCATAAATTAAAAAATTTACTGGAACTCACCGGTAACGCTTCAAAAGAAGAATTGGCTTTCATGCAGGCGCATATCAGTAACCTGTTGGGTGAGGCTTCTTCTTTGCCAGCGCCGGCTCCTGTAGTTGCCGGCAAGGTGACGATTACGTATGGAACGGAAACCGGTAATTCAAAAAGGGTGGCTACCGATTTCGCCGCCAGGGCAAAAAAAGCCGGCATCAATGCAAAGTTGGTAAGCCTTGATCAATACCGCCTTACGGATTTGCCGAAAGAAGAATATTTTCTGACCGTTATCAGTACCCAGGGTGAGGGTGAACCACCAGAAGCAGCAAAAAAATTTTACGACCATATTCATCACAATGGTTTCAAGCTGGATAAACTAAAATATAGTGTGCTGGCATTGGGTGATACCTCCTATCCACTTTTTTGCAAAGCGGGAGAAGATGTGGACGAGCAATTATTAAAATTGGGCGGCAGCCGCATCGCGGAAATACAAAAATGCGATGTTGAATTTGATGAGGAAGCCAACCAGTGGTTTGCGAATGTCCTTAAGAAATTAGCAGAAAATAAATCCACACCTGCAATTGCTGTTGCACCTGCTGCAGCACCGGATAAAAAAGCAGCCGGTAAAAAAGCCTATGCCGGTACCATTCTCTCCAATATCAATTTAAACGACCGCGGCTCGAATAAAGAAACCTATCATATTGAAATCGCTGCAGATGGCGTGGAGTATGAATGCGGGGATTCTATTGGCATTGTTCCTGAAAATGCTGATATCGTTGTAGAAAAAATATTATCGCTTGCCAAAGGCATCAACGCCGGCAAAAAAATTCAGTATAAAACCGAAACCCTTACTGTTTTCGATTTGCTGAAATACAAGCTCAACATATCGCATTTAATTACCAATGTTATAAAAAGATATGCCGGCATCATAGGAACAGAGATTACAGCCAGCAAAATGGATTTGTATGATTTGCTGAAAGTGTATCCTGTAAAAGATGCAGCACAGTTTGAAGAGGTGTTGGGCATATTAAATCCTGTTGCACCGAGACTGTATACACTTGCTTCTTCACCTGCAGCGCACAGCGGAGAAGTGCATGTAATTGTAGCCAAAGATATGTTTGTGGTAAATGAAGAAAGAAAATACGGTGTGTGTTCCGCTTTCCTCGGCAGACAAAAAACAGATAGTGCTTTGAAGTTTTTTGTACAGAAAAACAAACGCTTCCGTTTGCCCGCACCTGATAAAGATATTATCATGATTGGCCCGGGCACCGGCATTGCGCCTTACCGTTCTTTCCTGGCAGAAAGAGATGCTACCGGCGCTACCGGTAAGAACTGGTTGTTTTTTGGAGAACAACATTTTGCCAGCGATTTTTTATACCAGACGGAATTGCAGAATTGGTTTGAAACAGGTGTGCTGACAAAAATCAATGTTGCGTTTTCGCGCGATCAACCGGAAAAAATATATGTACAGCATCGGATGTGGGAACAAGGTGCTGAATTGTACAATTGGATATCTTCGGGCGCTTACGTATATCTCTGCGGCAAAAAAGATCCGATGAGTGTAGACGTAGAACATATGCTGGTAGACATCATTGAGAAATATGGAGAGAAAACGACCGAGGAAGCAAAAGAATATTTCCTGCAGATGCAGAATGAAGGAAGGTACTGCGAGGATGTGTATTAAAAGATAAACTCTCCCCATCATCGCTTCGCGATACCCCTCCCTGCCTTGCAGGGAGGGGAAGCACATCACAGATGTGCGGGGTGGGTCAAAACAATCACAATGACAGAACAGCATAATTTATCGGGGATAGAAAAAATTAAACAGGCCAGCGACGGCCTGCGGGGTGAGATCACCAAAAGCCTGAAAGATGAAATTACCGGCGCTATCCGCGAAGGCGACCAGGCGCTGATTAAGTTTCATGGTATGTACCAGCAGGATGACCGCGACCGGCGCGAAGAAAGAGCAGAAAAAAAATTGGATCGGCTGTATACATTTATGATCCGGTTGCGGCTGCCTGGCGGATTTCTCACGGCCGATCAGTGGATAGCCATGCATGGCATTGCAGGAGAAAACTCTACCGGTGTCATTAAGATCACCACAAGGCAAACTATCCAGTTGCACGGGCTTATCAAATCAAAGATCAGGCCTACCATTACTTCATTCAATGAAGCGATGCTGGATTCCATTGCGACCTGCGGCGATATTAACCGCAACGTACTATGCAGTTCACATCCCAAACAGTCACCCATACACGAAGAAATCTTTGGTTACGCCGATGCCATCAGCACTATGCTGATGCCAAAGACAAAAGCATACTACGAGATTTGGCTGAATGAAGACAAACTCGCCGATAAAAAAGAGGAAGAGGATCCGTTGTACCAGGACAGGTACCTGCCGCGCAAATTCAAAATAGCCATTGTTATTCCACCCAACAATGATGTAGATGTTTTTACAAACGATTTGGGGCTGATTGCCATTATTGAAAACAATGAACTGAAAGGTTTCAATATAGCCATTGGCGGCGGCATGTCTACCACGCATGGCAATCCCGCCACCTATGCAAGGCTGGGAACTGTAATTGGTTTTGTTGAAAAAGGCGCCGCTGCCATGAAAGCCATATACGAAATCGTTACTGTTCAAAGAGACTATGGCAACCGGAGCGATCGCAAACTGGCTCGCTTAAAATATACGGTAGACAAAGTTGGTCCGCAGTGGTACAAAGAAGAAGTGGAAAGAAGGGCCGGCATCCGCATACAGGAGGCAAAACCGTTTCAATTTACAGAGCGCCGCGACTACTATGGCTGGCAGCAAAACCACGAGGGTAAATGGTTTTATACGGTGTATGTAGAAAACGGTAGAATTACCGACGACAAAACACATTCCGTAAAAACTGCCCTGCTGGAAGTTGCCAAAACAAAAAAGGCAAACTTCCGCTTCACGGCCAACCAGAATGTAATCATCAGCGACGTAGCAACCAGTGATAAAGACAGTATCAGCGTGATATTGGAACAACACAATGTTATCAGCAATACTGAAAAGACTTCACTGGTTCGCAAAAATTCGATTGCCTGCGTAGCCCTGCCAACCTGCCCGCTGGCATTGGCAGAAGCACAACGCTATATGCCGGTACTAATCTCAAAAATCGAAGTGTTGCTGGACAAACATGAACTTTCAAAGGAGGATATTATTATGCGCATGACAGGTTGCCCCAACGGCTGCGCACGTCCCGGCGCGGCAGAAATTAGTTTTGTGGGCACGGCGCCCGGCAGGTACAACCTGCAAATTGGCGGCGACCGGGTAGGCATGCGATTAAACAAAATATATAAAGAGAACCTGGACGAAGCAGCCATTCTTTCAGCGTTGGATGTTTTGTTCAGTGATTTTACAACGGATAGAAACATGGGCGAAACATTTGGTGATTATACCTGGAGAACGAAATTCGTTACCACATAAATGATTCATCTTATTCCAGCTTATCTCAACATTATCGCTTCTTCTATTGCTGACCGGGGAAAAGCAGGAACGGACTATTACTATATATTTGCTAAACTTTTAAATAGTCTACCAATAAAGTAGGGAATACGTTATTTTTACCGCTGCTGTTAATCAATTGTATGAATAAAAACGAGGTACAGGACGCCGTTATCATTACCGAGCCCCCCGCTGCGGCCGCAGGCAAAAACCGCCTGTTTCCTGTATTTCTGAAAATAGAGGAATTAAGCCTCTTATTGGTAGGCGGCGGAAAAGTGGGTTTGGAAAAGTTAAACGCCATTGTACAAAATGCCCCCGATACAACTATATCAGTTGTAGCAACTGAAATAAACGAAGAAATAAAATCACTGGCCGCAGCACATCCTCATATTACCTGGCAGGAAAGACCATTTCATGAAAACGATCTTGAAAATAAAGAAGTGGTGATTGTTGCGGTGAACGATAAAGCAGTCAGCAATTACGTACGCCTCCTCGCAAAAGAAAAAAAATTGCTGGTAAATGTAGCGGATACACCCGAGCAATGCGATTTTTATCTTGGTTCGATTGTACAGAAAGGCGACCTGAAGATTGCCATTTCCACGAACGGGAAATCGCCCACCATTGCCAAAAGAATGCGTGAACAGTTAAACGAGCTGATTCCGGATGAAATTGAAGGCGTCCTTGAGAATATGCATACCATCCGGCAGGAACTCAGGGGCGATTTTAACGAGAAGGTAAAACAACTGGATGATTTAACCAGGGTACTCGCCGCCAAACAGATCACGCTGGAGGATGCACAAAAGCCTGAGCAAAAAAAATGGCAGCGGATTGTTGTGTATTGTTTGCTGGCATTCCTGTTTATGTTGCTGGGTTCTTTTGTCCCTTTCAATAAATTGCTGACCGGCATCCAGGAAATTCCGAAATATGTTGATACACGTGTCTTCTTATTGATGCTGCTCACGGGTTTTATGGCACAAATGGTGGATGGCTCCATGGGAATGGGTTATGGAACGATTTCTACTGTTTTCCTCCTGTCTATCGGCGTGCCGCCGGCAGTAGTAAGCAGCCGGGTACATGCTGCCAGGGTTTTTTCGAGTGGGGCTTCGGGTTATACCCATCACCGCTTTGGCAATATCAATAAGAAATTGTTCCGCACATTGGTTATCCCGGGCATTATCGGTGCGGTTGCCGGCGCCACGCTTGCCTATTATGGCCAGGATTATGCGAAGTGGGTGCGTATACCTTTAAGCTTTTATACCATTTATCTTGGTTATTACATTATAAAAAAAGCATTTCGTAAAAAGAATGCAGATCAAAAAGTAAAACGGGCTGGCTGGTTGGCCGCTGTTGGAGGATTTACAGATGCATTTGCCGGTGGTGGTTGGGGTGCATTAGTGACCGGTACACTCTTATCAAAAAGAAAAAATCCCCGGTATGTAATTGGTTCGGTATGCCTGGCAGAATTTTTTGTGGTATTTGCGAGCTCCATTACCTTTTTCATTGTACTAAAGCATATTCCCATTGCAGATGTGGCCGGATTGATTGCCGGAGGCCTGCTGGCAGCCCCCCTGGCGGCCCGTTTGGTAGGCGTTTTACCCATGAAAACCATGTTTTTATCGGTAGGTATGCTGGTCATTCTTACCAGTATATTCACGCTCTGGAAGGCAATATCAAATATTCTTCACTAAAACACCGGTATATTAGTCCAATATAGCCCGGATTGGGAAACAAATTCTTTCATTATTTACCCTACTATTTTTGTAGACTTGTAAAATCGAGGTATATTTGCCGCGATTAACCACCAATTACTTAAATATGTATTCATTTGTAACCACAGTCAATTCCCGGCGATGTTGCTTTCTGCAACCCTTTTTCTTTTCACGCTTCAAAAATGTTTAAAAATTTTTATCCATTTAGTCTACTAAATTAGTAGACATAATAAACAATATTTCTGATTATGAGACAGGCCGGCAAATATGGTAGCACGACAGGAACTATGATAGCAATTTCAGCTATCCAGGTAAAAAAATATATTTACTTTATATTATTGCTCGCAATGGCGGGCATTGCATCCCAACAAACTGCGGTTGCACAGGACAATAACAATCTTATTGAAATTACCGGCAAAGTACTGGCACAGGATAAAAAAGAACCCCTTGCCGATGTAAGCGTTCAGGTGAAAGGCACCGTATCCGGAACGATTACCAACAAGCAGGGTGATTTTAAACTCAGAACCCGCACCAGACTTCCATTTACCCTCGTTTTTTCTTCGGTTGGTTTCAAAGAACAGGAGTTTGAAGTAAAAAGCCTGGGTTCTGATCTGCAGATTGAACTGGCCACGCAAACTGTGTTGGGCAATGAAGTTGTTGTAACCGCCTCTCGCGTGGCAGAAAGTATTTTAAAATCGCCGGTTGCGATTGAAAAATTAGACATCAGGGCCATTCGTGAAGCAGCGGCGCCCAGTTTCTACGATGCACTGGAAAATGTAAAAGGTGTTCAGATGACCACTTCCAGTCTTACGTTTAAAGTGCCGAATACACGTGGCTTTAATATCCCCAATAATTTCAGGTTCATGCAACTGGTAGACGGTGTAGATATGCAGGCGGCAACCCTCGGTGTGCCCTTGGGTAATGCCATCGGCCCAACGGAGCTTGATATCTCAAGCGTAGAAATTACGCCCGGTGCAGCATCTGCACTCTATGGCATGAATGCCATCAATGGCATGGCCAACCTGCTTACAAAAAGCGCTTTTACCAACCAGGGCCTGAGTATTTATCTGAAAGGCGGTGTCAATCACGTCGATAATATTGATCACGCTCCTTCCCTGCTGGGAGAAGGTGCATTCCGGTATGCAAAGGCATTCCGGAATAAGTTTGCGTTTAAAGTAAACTTTAGTTACATGGAAGGTACCGACTGGCGTTCAAACACAAGACTTGACCAGAATACCAATAATTTAAAAAGTGCCAATCCAGGTTTCCCCGCATTGAATGGCGCCAATAATATCGCGTTTGACGGTTGGAACAAATACGGAGACGATGCGCTGGCAGGCAGTAATATTGTTTCGCTCAGCGGCCTTAACATCGACGGTAAAGCCAACCAGACATTAAGAGTAGCGCGTACTGGTTACTGGGAGACCGACCTCGTGAGTCCCAAAGTGCGGAACCTGAAAATGGATGTTTCGCTGAACTGGAGAATAACAGAGAAGGCGGAATTATCGTATACCTATCGCAGGGGCACCATGGACGGTGTATTTCAACGGGGTAATAAAATACGTTTAGACAATGTACTGGTACAAAATCATCATCTTGAGCTGAAAGGACACAACTATGTTATCCGCAGTTATGTATCAGTGGAAAATACCGGCGACTCCTACAATGTAAAACCATTGGCCGATAATATGGATTTATACAGCGGCGGTGCTACGGATACCAAAACCGCTACCAGTTGGGGCACCAAATATAAAAATGCATTGATCCAGTACGGCAATAACCATGGTGGCGCATTAACTTCAGACAATCTTGCGGCCGCTGCACAATACGCACGTGATGCGGCAGATGCGAGTCGTGTAAAACCAGGCACACCTGAATTTGACCAGTTAAAAAATACGATCATCGGTATCAATAACTGGGATATTAAATCATCTTCTATTCCCAATGCGCCGGTAACCGGGGGCGCTGCACTGGTACAAAGAAGCCGTTTATACCATACGGAAGCCCAGTGGGATTTATCGAACAAAATAAAAATCTTCGATCTGCTGATCGGTGCTGATGCACGCATTTACGAAGTGATACCGGACGGGAATAATTTTGTGGATTTTTCCCGCCCCATTGCTGATCGCAATACCGCATTAAAAGATGGCAGCTTTGGAAAAAATGTTTATTATAAAAAATTTG
>Ga0157378_10000556_pt1 | contig 35522 bp, 28 predicted proteins | sample M65metaG_FD_115309 | JGI IMG/M metagenome (GOLD analysis project Ga0157378, IMG submission 115309) | Miscanthus rhizosphere microbial communities from Kellogg Biological Station, Michigan, USA - M6-5 metaG | ecosystem: Host-associated > Plants > Roots > Rhizosphere > Soil | place: USA: Michigan... | reverse complement strand
TGTCGCGGGCGAAGATGTTTTCGACGACGCCTCCGCGCGCGCTGTTGGTCTTCACGCGCAGACCGCGCTCGAGCTCGGGACTGTCGAGGCGGTTTTTCTCGGCGAAGATGTTCCGCGCCCCGCCGCTGATCTCGCTGCCGACGGTGATCCCGCCATGCCCGTTGTTCATGCGGCAGCCGCGGATGACCACGTTCTCGATGGGCACGTTGATGCGCCGGCCGTCGGCATTGCGTCCCGACTTGAGGGCGATGCAATCGTCGCCGGTGTCGAAGAGGCAATCCTCGATCAGGACGTCGCGGCACGATTCTGGATCGCAGCCGTCGTTGTTCGGCCCGTGGCTGATCACGGTCACGCGGCGGATGGTCACGTTCGTGCTCAGCATCGGATGCAGCGCCCAGAATGGTGTGTTCCGAATGGTGATGCCTTCGATGAGGACGTTCCTGCAGCGGAACGGCTCGATGAAGGTGGGCCGCAGGAAATGGCCCGCGCCATAGACCCGCTGCGCAACCGGCACGCCGTCGTCGTGCTGTTTGAAGAGCGCGTTCCGGTCGTCGTTCTGGAGCTTCGGTTCCTTCTCCGATTTCCAGTTCCACCAATGCGTTTCGTCGGCCTGGCCGTCGAGCGTTCCCTCGCCGGTGATGGCCACGTCTTCGCAATCGGCGGCATAGATCATCGGCGAGTAGTTCATCAGCTCGACACCTTCCCAGCGCGTGAGCGTGAGCGGATAGCGCGATGGATCCTGGCTGAAGCGAAGGGTGGCGCCGGCGTCGAGGTGCAGATCGACGTGGCTGCGCAAGCGAATGGGGCCGGTGAGGTAGTCGCCCTTCGGAACGATGACGTGCCCTCCGCCCGCGCGCGCGCAGGCATCGATGGCCTTGGCCAGTGCGGTGCTGGCGTCACCACCATCGGTTGCGCCGTACTTCGTGATCACGAAGTCGCGCGCCGGAAAATGCGGCGGGACGATGCGGCTCAGAATCTCGGGAACGGCTGCCCACGGATCGGCCGCAGACGCCGCAACGGCGATGAAAACCGAGGTGAAGGCAACGAGGCAGCGAGTGAGTTTGCGCATCTCAGGGAGTGACCACCTCAACGCGCAGCGGTGACTTCACCCGCTGCGCCAATTGTTCGACGTACCGGTCCCAGTCGGCGACATCGGCGAAATCGCCGCTTTTGTCCCAACCGGTGCCGGCGTAGTAGATGGCTGGTGTCTTCGCAACTGTTCGAGCGACGATCAGATGGTTGCCATCTGCCTCGGTGACGTCGGCGATGGCCGCCGGATCGAGGACGATGGCGCAGCCAAACTTGCCGGTACCGCCGACCACCGGTCCCCAGGCTCGAATCCATCCCGCCGCGCGCTCGATGCGCACGTCTGTCGCGGCGAATTTCTTGATGCCGGCGGCGTACTGGATTTCGCCATCAACGTCGTACCGGCTTTCGAAGCGATTGAAATTCTGGCCGGCATCGAGCGTGATCCGCTTGGTTTCGGATCGGATGCCTGTGCCCTCCCAAACCGGATAGCGCAGCTCGAACACCAGCCGGATCGGGCCGTTGGCGAGAACGCGCGAGTCGCGAAAGTTTTTCGACACTACCAGCTTGCCGTCGCGCCAGATGCCGCTGCCGCCGCAACCGCGGCTGCGGCCGGCCGAATAAAAGTCGGCCCCTTCGCCGGTGTCGCGATGGTAATCGTCGACCATGTACCAGTCGTTCACGATCAGCCGGCGCGTCCGTTTGAGCCAGACGTCGACGCTGCTCGACGTCAGCGGTTCTTTCTGCCACGTCTCCAGCGCCGCGCCGTACATGCGGTGCGCAACGCGATCGTTCTCCCACGCGAAGTCGTCGTACCGCTCGCGCACGAACCGGCCGTAGACGCGAAAGTCGTCCTTCCGGTAGACCACGCGCTCACCGACACGCAGATCGAATGACCGCACGGACTGAGGCTTCATGTCGGTCTGGAAGATCAAACTCTCCGGCTTGCCATCCGCGTCGAGATCGAGCGTTTGCGCCAGGACCTCGCGATTCGAATCGTGATCGAAGACATGAACGCGGGTCAGATCGCCGAGAGCCGCCAGCGACGACGCGGGGATCTCGACTGTCTCCGAAGATCGCGCAAGCGGCAGCTCGTTGCGGACGGTGATGCGGAGCGCCGGCGAGTCCGCGCGCAGAATGGAACCGGCGGCCAAAATGGCCGCCGGCAGCAGATGACGAAGGAGTGGCCTCACCTTAGAAGGATAGCCGCCCACCGAGCTGGATATCGCGCGGATTGTTGCGATCCTGATTCACGAGGCCGAACAGCGCATTGCGCGGGTCCATGTTGGCGTTGAAGAGCACCGTGTAATTCAGGGCGTTGATCGATTCGATCCGCAGCTGGAACCGCATCGCGCCGGGTAGATCGAAAGTCTTGTAGATGCCGATGTCCATCAGATGAAGAGGATCGGATCGGACATTCGGCAGCGTCGAGGGGAACGTGCGCACGTTGTTGCCGAGCTGAATGCGCGTATCGGTGCGGCCCGTGCCGCCGGCGATGTAGAAGCCCGAGGTGTCCCACGCCGGACAATCGAGACCGGCCACACCCTTGGGATTTCCCGGACAAACGTGCTTGCCGATATACGAATGAAGATCGTTCGGATCGCGGGAAGGATCGTAGTAAACGTTGCCCCAGCTCAGCGGGAAGCCGCTCTGATACTGATAGGTGGCGCTGATGGCCCAACCGCCGAGGAGAGCGTCGGTAAAGCCTTTCCAGTTCGAGCCCCATCTCTTTCCTGAGCCGAACGGCAGGTCGAGGGTGCCGCTGAACGTGGCCCGATTCGGCCGGTCGTTGGGCGAGACCCGATCCTCGAGGACGTCGTTCGAGGGGTTGAGCATGTTGAGTTTGTCGCGAAGGCGCGAGCGCGTGTACGACGCGGTCAGCGACGCGCCGTAGGCGAAGCGCTTCTCGATCGCCACCGAGGCCGCCTTGTAGCTATCCGATCCCTTGTACTCCTCGGTGACGATGCTGAGGAACTCGGGGAACGGCTTCAAGAGCTGGCCGCGCGACGTGGTGGAACCGTTCAGCGTGGTTCCGGGCAGCATCCCGGCGAACGGATTCGTGACCGAGGCACTCAGGAGGCTCTCCTGCGCGGTGTCGCGAATGTTGGAGGTGGAGAGGTATTGGTACGGGATGCCGTTCAACTCGCGCTGCACCGGCAGATGGGTGCCGTGCGAGTCGAGGTAGAACACTTCCATCTTCCAGCCCGCGCCGAGGTCGCGCTGCCCGCCGATCTGCCAGCGCTTGTAATACGGAGTGGTGCGCTGCGACGGGACGACCGAGCCGATGGCCAGACCGAGTCCGGTGGCCGGCCCGAGCGAGGAGCCGGTCGGCTGAACCAGAACGCCGCTCGGAATGGGATTGCTCAGGTTGGCCAGGAACGTCGCTCCGTTGTTGTCGGTGGTCACGATCGCAGTCGGCGCCGAGAAGCCGGTCTGGTTGCCGGCATCGAAGTAGTAGTCGTAACTGAAGAGACCCGCTCCTCCGCGGATGACGGTCCTGTCACCGAGCTGGTAGGAGAAGGCGGCGCGCGGCATCACTTTGTGAAGGTTGTTGTAGATCCCTCCGTGCGTGAACTGCAGACCGCCGCGAACGTGGAACTGGTCGACCGGAATCTGGGCGATCGGGCTCTTGGCGTAGTTGGCCAGCGCCGCCGCTTCGATCGGGCTGCTGATCGAGGTATCGAATCCCGACACCGCCTGATCATGAGCCTCGGTCATGGCTTGTTCCAGTTCCATGCGCAGCCCGAGGTTCACGCTCAGATTCTGCGTGAGCTGCCAATCGTCCTGAACGAACAACGCGTGCGAGACCTGACGATAGTCGGCCTTGGAGGCGATCTCGAACTGGCTCGATACGCCGCCGGGCGTGGCTACCGCGCCGGTGCCGGTGGTCGGCAGCCCGAGGAGGAACTGCGCCCACGACTGCGCCGGGTCGTTCAGCGGAGCGGAGTTGTTCAGCCGCGTGTAGGCACCGTTGAAGTTGTAGCGTCCGGCGCCGTAGGCGGGGACTTCGATCTTCCACCGTTGATTGCGAAGCTCATAGCCAGCGCGAATCGACTGTCCGGCCAGCTGCCAGTCGACGCTGGGAACGAATGAGACGTTGGTGAAGGGCCGGTTGAATCCCGTCCCCCAATCGGACCGCATCGATCCGAGCGTGGCGATGGTGGAGTTCGAGTTCGTTGTGCTGAATCCGCCGAAGGTAATGAACGGCAGGTACTTGTAGCCGTCCATCAACTTCACCGCCGTCGGCGAGAATCCCATGCTTGCCGGATCGAACTCTTCGCCCGCCTGACGCCATTCGCCGAATTGCGACCAGGCGGTGCGGACGTCGAATACCAGCGAGCTGGTTTTGATGACCGTGTATCCGAGCGTGGTTCCCTTGTTGCTGCGATAGTCGAAGCCGTGGGTGACGTCGAAGCCGTTGATGGCGCCGTTCTGCGCGTTGGCGGCGCCGAGAGCCCAGTTGTAGCGGTCTTCCTGACGCTTGTTGTAGTAGCCGTCGATGAAGAGCTTGTTCGAGTTGTTGATGTTGTGGTCGATGCGGCCGAGGATGGCGTTGTAGTCGTAGGGCCGCAGCTGGTTGGTGAAGTAGTTGCCGCTGGTGCCGGGCTTGTTGGGCTCGGGATAGAGCAGAGCATAGGCCTTGGCCACGGCATTGATTCGATCGGCAGGGATCTGGTTGCCGGCGAAGGCTTTCCGGGTGAGGTTGGTCCCGGTCGCGGTCAGCGGGTCGTAAACCAGCGTCGAGAATTCCGAGAAGTCGCCCTGCCGCATCTTCATGGTCGGAACGGTGTATGTGGCCGGCTCCGCGTTCACATCGCGAAGGCGCTCGACCGAAAACATGAAGAAGGTGCGGTCGCGCACGATGGGACCGGAGATGGTGGAGGTGCCGCGGTTGTACTGGCGGGGCGGCTTGTCCGCTCCGGCGCGCTGCGTGAGAAGCGGCGTGGCGGTCCGGCTGCTGTCGCGATTGAAATACGAGACGTTTGCCTTGATCGAGTTCGTGCCGCTGCGAAGCGCGAGATTTACGGTGGCGCCGGCGGAGTGACCCGACTCGGCATCGAAGGCGTTCGTCTGCACCTTGAATTCGGCGATGGCGTCCGAGGGAGGCGAGAAGCCGACCACGCCGCTGTTGTTGCCGGGGGAACTGGTGTTCGGCGAGACCTTGTTGGGTGCGCCGTCGAGGGTGAAGTCGTTGCCGCCCTGTGAACCGTTGGCGATGATGCCGGCCAGTCCGGCGTTGTCCATCGGCCGGTCGAAATGGAGATCGGAGTTGTCGACCAGGCCCGGCGCAAGACGCGACAGCATGTAGGCCGTACCGTCGCCGAGCGGCAGCCGCTGGATCTGCGCGCTGTCGATCACCTGTCCGGTGGCGGGAGAGGTGGTGTCGAGCAGCGGTGAGGAGGCCGTCACCTGGATGACTTCGGTCAGAGCGCCCTGCTCCATCTTGAAGTCGACCGGGACGGTGTCGCCGACATGGACCACGATCCCTTTCCGGAGCTGGGACTTGAATCCATCGAGCCCTGCTTCGACCGAGTAGGTTCCGGCGTTGAGGTGAGGGGCGTGATAGACGCCCTTCGAATCGGTGACCGACGTGACGGCGACGTTGGTGTCGACGTTCTTCACGGTGATGGTCACGCCGGGAAGCATGGCGCCGGTGCTGTCTTTCACGATTCCGCTGATCGCTCCGCGGGAATCCTGAGCGGAGAGCGGAAGGCTGATGAGAATGAGAGCCAGGGCAAAGAGCACCGCAAAGCTGAATCGTTGCTTCATGGGCAACCTCCTCGATTTCGCGCAGGATTGACTTGGTTCGTGAGCCGGTATGTTATATGACCACTACCGCACGCTAGTCAAGCGTTGTCTTACCACTAGGACCTCAACTGATGAATCATCGATTTCTCTCCGTCACCCTGATCGCCGCTGTTTTCGCTTGCACGACGCTCCCGAGTTCGCCGCTGGACCGCGTCCGAGCTGGCAAACAAACGGCGGCGACAACATTCACATTGGTAATACCAATCAATCTCGGCGCTTCCACGATTGGAGGACTGGAAGGGACGCTCCTCCGGGTCACCACGCTCGCTGGTGACGGCCCCGGCTCGCTTCGGCAGGCGCTGGATGATCCGCGACCACGCCTGGTGGTCTTCGAGGTCGGCGGCGTGATCGATCTTCAGGGCCGGTCGATCGACGTGAGAAGCCCCTGGCTGACGATCGCCGGCCAGACCGCGCCCGATCCCGGCATCACTCTGATCCGGGGAAGCCTCTCCATCGAGACCCACGACGTGTTGGTCCAGCACATCGCCGTCCGCCCGGGCGATGGCGGCCCTGGTTCACGCTTCAAAGACTGGTCACCCGACGCCCTCGGCGCGCACCGCGGAAACGCCGGTCCCGTTCACCACGTAGTCTTCGATCACTGCTCCGCAACCTGGGCCATCGACGAGAATCTGTCCGCCTCGGGGCCGGCGGACGTCGATCCGACGACGGACGCCGACGTCACCTCGCACGACATCACGCTCCGCCACTGCCTGATCGCCGAGGGCCTGTCGCACGCGACGCATCCAAAGGGCGAGCATTCGAAAGGAACGCTGATCCACGACGGCGTCCGCAACGTGGTGATCGTCGGTTGCCTCTACGCCCATAACCGCGAGCGCAACCCACGTTTGAAAGGCGGCACGAGGTCGATCGTCGCGGCGAACGTGATGTACAACTGGGGCTCCGCCTGCGTCGGGGTCGGCAAGCACGGAAACCGTCAAACGCTGCAGGCGTCGGAGACGGTGCTAGTCGGCAACGTGGCCATCGCCGGAGCGGACACGCACACACGACTGTTCGTCAAAAGCGTCGATCCGGGCGGGCGGGCGTTTTTGCGGGATAACGTTGCGGTTGCGGCGAATGGTTCATCGATTCCGATGACGGATGACGGTGTCGCGGCGTTGCCCGCGTCTACGCCGCTCACCATCTCTCCATGGGATGCCGCCACGCAAGTCCTCCGCACCGCCGGCGCCCGCCCCGCGCATCGTGATCCGATCGATGCGCGCATCGTTCGATCGGTGATCGAAGGTGATGGAAAGATCATCGACAGCCAGGAACAGGTCGGCGGATACCCGATTCGAGCGCAGACCACTCGCGCGCTCACGGTTCCGGATGGTGTCGAGGCGAGGCGGAAGTGGCTCGAGGATTTGTCGCGCGCTATCGAGGCGGATGCAACGCTGGATCTTGCGCCGCTTTGGAAGAGGATGAACCGGATCTCAATTCACGCGAGTACTAACTAGTTCGACTGCCGATTTTCCCCACCCCGAGGCCAGCGTTTCGACCCCACGATCGAAGGTGGCCAAGACCCCGTTATGCCTGCCTGCCAACGCCAACAGGTAGGCGTCGGTCACCTGTTGATGTCCCTTCAACTCGCGCGGGACAGCCTTGACTGCTGCTGGTACGGAAACATCTTCGACCCAGAACTCGTGGTTGGGATGCACAAGGTTAGCGGAAAGCAGAAGAACTGCGTTCGCTGGCGTCAACGCGTCACGGGAAAACGACGGGTTGCTTACCAGCCTGACGAACCCCAACTGCGTCAGTGCACAGGTAGCCCAGCGCGCCTTGCGCCGGGCTCCAAACCAATCCTGAGCGATTTCATGGTGTTCGTGTGCAGGCCATAACAAGGCAGTGAGGATGTTCAGGTCGAGCAGTGCGACTTTCATGGCAGATCGTCGCGCAGTTTATCGACGAGCGCGGCCGTCACCCTGGGCGAGCGACGACTTAGACGCACCACCTGTAGGCCGTTTCGAGTGTCGGTAATGAGCTGGCGGTCCGCCGCCTGTCGCACCAACTCACTAATTGCCTGGCCCAGGGTCACACGATGACGCGCAGCGTGCATCCTGGCTACCTCGAATGCATCATCTTCAATCTGAAGTGTTGTTCTTGGCATGAGCGCATCATAACAGTATCGCTGATGCAGTTCTATCTTTTTGAGCGCAACCTACCGGGTGTCCTTGGCCGCTCCCTCCATCTCCATACTCGCGAAAATGAACGGCCCCACCGCCTTCGGATCGTTATCCCGAACCTTTTCGGTCACGTAGTACTCGTACGTCCCATCGCGGTAGCGTTCCTTTTCGGGATCGCCGCCCAGGCCGACTACCTGGACGGCGCGGTGGATGGTTACCACGCCATCTTTGTCGACTTCGATGAATTCCTTGAGAAGGCCGTTGTAGGCGCGGTGGCCGGCCTCGTTGTACTTCGCGTCGATGTAGCCGAGGCGGGAGGATTTGAGGAGGACGAAGGTGAACATCGCTGAGGCGGACGACTCGAGGTAGTTCTTCTCGCGGCCGGGTTGGTCGACGACCTGCCACCAGACGCCGCTTTTCGGATCCTGCACGCGGGTGATTGCATCCGCCAGTCGTTGAAGGATGGCAATCAACTCGCCGCGGCGCGGATGATCGGGCGGGATGTAGTCGAGTGTCTCCACCAGCCCCATCGCGTACCAGCCCATGGCGCGGCCCCAGAACGCGGGGGAGCGACCCGTTTTCGGATCGGACCATTTCTGCTCGCGGCTCTCGTCCCAGCCGTGCGCGAGCAGGCCGCTCTTCTCGTCGCGCGCGTGCTTCTCCATCAGAACGAACTGCGTGATGACGTCATCGAAGGCCGCCGGCTCGTGGAACACCTTTCCATACTGCGCGTAGAACGGCGCAGCCATGTAGAGGCCGTCGAGCCACATCTGATGCGGGTACCGCTTCTTGTGCCAGAAGCCGCCGTCGGCATTGCGCGGATGGCCGCGCAGTTGTTGCCGCAGCGTTTCGATGGCCTTCCGGTATTTTTCGTCGTGCGTTTTCTCGTAAAGGAAAAAGAGAGGCTTGCCGGGATTGATGCGATCGAGGCTGTACTCATCGAGGCGATAGACATGAATCGTTCCGTCGGGGTCGATCATGCCGTCGTACCAGGCCTTCGCGTACTTCCAGTACCGCTCGTCGAGCGTGCGCTGGTAGAGATCGAACATCGCCTTCAGCACCAGGCCCTGCGTGTAATCCCACTTCGGCTTGTCGCTGTCGAGCAGCAGCGGATCGGGCGTTCGCTTGATCACCGATTCGGCCATGCGTGTTGACCACGGCGGCGTGATCGGCGGCAGCGTCGCCTCCCGAATGTAAGACGCGAGATCGGGAACGACGCGTCGCACCTCCTCCGCCATCAACGCGCCGAAGAGCGCGCTGCCCTCATCGTTGAGATGGGTCTTGTCGAGTGTTCCATCGGGTTTCAGCGGGCCGAGCGCAGGGCTGACCGCAGGCCCGAGGCGGTCGAGCAGCTCGATGCTTTTCGCGTGCAGATCGATGAGCGGGACTTTCTTTTCCGCCGCCACGCTCCGTGTCGCCTCGGCGTACTCGCCGAGATCGGAATGAATGCGACCATCGACTCCGAAGTAGCGACGCGTCAGCGGCGTGATGAGAATCGGCTTCGCACCGGCGGCACGCGCCTCGTCGACGTAGCGCGCCATGTTCGCGCGGAAGGTTGGAAGATCGGTCTCGCGATCGAGTCCTTTCCCCGGAACGTCGTTGTGACCAAACTGCAGGAGCACATACGTCGGACGCCGCGCCAGCGCTTCCGTCCAATGTCCCTCGGCGCGATAACTCTTCGAGCTCCGCCCGCCGAGCGCGAGGTTGAGCATCGTGGCGCTCTCATCGACGTAACGCTTGAAACCGCGCCCCCATCCGCTCTTCTCGGTCACCGTCGAATCGCCCACGAGCGCGATGCGGACCGTGCGCGGATCGGCGCGGAATGACCAGACCGGACCGGCCACGATCCCGTTCGCGGTCACCGAATCGACGCGCCAGTAGTACGTCGCTCCCGGCTCGAGACCACCCGTTGCGAACGTCGCCCCGTTTTGTTCGACGCGAAACTCCGGCGGATTCGTTTTGCCGAAGTAGATCCGATTCGCGTGCGCGTTGCGGCCGGGCGTCCAGCGCAGCGTCACGCCCGAGGGATCGGCCCACCGCCAGCCGGTTTCCGGACGCGGGATCGCTGCTAACGGCAGCACCGCCGGCAGCGACTCCGGATTCCAGCGGCCGCCGAAGGTCCACTCCGCGGTGATCTCCTCATCGCGCGGCGATCCGATCGCAGACCGCAGATTGTCGGCAAACCAGGCGAAGTCGCCGCCAGTACGATGAACATTCGCGTAGTAATAGCGCTCGCCCCAGATGTACCGATTCGGTTCGGGCACCTGGTAAATCGCGCGATCGGCGATATTCGCGGAGAGCGTGGAGTCGAGCACGTAAAACTGCGCGTCGCGATGATTGCGGCCGAGTGCGATGCCGGGATCGCCGTCGAACCGCGAATGGCGGACGACCAGCTTCTGATCCTTATCCTTACTGCCGTCGTGCCAGATGCTGGCGTTCGGGTTGTGACCGAAGAAGCGGCTGTTGGTGATGTACGCCCAGCCGCGCGGACAGACGAAATCGACCCACCCCTCGAAATACGAATCGTCGTAGTACGACAGGCCGGACTCGCTGTTCCAGAGACTGAGCGTATCGCCGCCGTCGGCGATCACGTTCGCGTGCAGGATGGCGATGCGGTTAGCGTTCCCCATCGAACGGATGGCGAACTGGTGATCGTGATCGTCGTGATCCTTGCCGTAATCGTTGCGCACGGTCAGGTTGGCGATGATCACGTCCGTCGACTGCGGGCCGATGTTGATCACCGCGGCGCCCCAATCGTCGGGATGCGTCTTGCGCCACTCGCGTCGCAGCTCGGCGAATTCGATCCGCGTGCGCTCGCGATCCTCGCCCACCAGCGCAACGTGGCTGGTAGTGATCATCACCTTCTCGCGATAGGTGCCGTTGCGGATGACGATCGTGCGGTTTTCAGCGTTGGCGGCGGGGATGGAATCGAGCGCCGCCTGGATGGTGCGGTAGTTGCCGCTGCCGTCCTTCGCCACGACGATCTCCGCGGCGTTGCCGGACACCGCCAGGATGCCCAGAAACAGGGTCGTGCAAACTCTGATTGACAGATAGGTCATACCAATTTGACAAATTGAACGCTGCAATACGAGAGCATCTGCTGTAACAGCGGCGGATGCTACTCCCTCTTTTTCGAATTGGTCAATCCATGTGGTTGACAATCTCGGACAGGTGTAGAGAATTGGTCAAGCCATTACCCAACAATCGGAATGAGGAGTAACCCGTGAAGAAGGAGAAGGACGAGGCGGCGACCCACGCGATCGAAATTCAATCGGCCGATCAGGTGGTGCGTCACGTTGCGGTTCTCATCGAAGGCGGAAAGCTGCGACCCGGCGACCGCCTCGTGCCCGAGCGCGAGCTGGCGCAGGAGCTGGGCGTGAGCCGCCCGACCGTTCGCGCCGGACTGCACGCGCTGGCGGCGATGGGCGTGACCGAATCGCGCCAGGGCGCCGGCACGTTCATCACCGGCGGGCCTCCCCGCCTCGGCGCGGGACCGTTGAGCTTCCTGGCCGCCCTTCACGGTTTCACGCGCGACGAGATCTTCGAAGCACGCCGCATTCTCGAAGTCGGCGCCGCCGGCCTGGCGGCGGAAGTCAACCTCACCGATCGCCACGCCACTATGTCGGAGGAAGTGACCGGCATGTTCGCCAGCCTGAACGAGCCGCAGACATTTCTCGTGCACGACGTCCGCTTTCATCGCGCCGTAGCCGCGGCTTCCGGCAATCCGGTGCTGGCAGCGTTGGTGGAGATGATCTCGTCGCTGGTTTACGAACAGCGGCGCATGACCGTCGAGCGCGCGCACGATTTGAAAGAGTCTGCCGAGATGCATCGCCGCATCTACCAGGCCATCCGCGAAGGCGATGCCGATCGGGCGCGCGCGGAGATGACCCGCCATCTCGATATGGCCCGTCAGGCACAGGCGTCGGAAGAATTGCCGGCGGGCGTATTGCCGTCGAAAGTCGTGGGGTCGGTCGCTTGAGCGCAACCGCGCTTCCGCTGGCCGGCCGCGTAGCCGTCGTCACCGGCGGCACGTCGGGGATCGGGCTCGCGCTCGTGCGCGGGATGGCCGACGCGGGAGCGGACGTCGTTCCGATCTCGCGTCGTCAGGAGCAGGTCGAAGCCGCTGCCGCCGAGGTGGAAGCGCGAGGGAGGCGAAGCGCGCGCATCACCGCGGATGTAAGCGATCGCGCGTCGCTCGACGCCGCACTGCAACACGTTATCAATGAATTCGCGAACGTCGACATCCTGGTCAACTGCGCCGGCATCACCAAACGCGCGCCGACCATCGACGTCAGCGATCAGGAATGGGGCTCGATCATCGACACGAATCTGACCGGAACCTGGCGCAGTTGCCAGGTCTTCGGCCGGCACATGCTCGACCGCGGCTACGGACGCATCATTAATATTGCCTCGCTGGCATCGTTCGTCGGACTCTTCGAAGTGGCCGCCTACACCGCCAGCAAGGCGGCCGTCGCCGGCTTGACGCGCGCCCTTGCCGTCGAATGGGGCGAGCGCGGCGTGAACGTAAACGCCATCGCTCCGGGAGTCTTCCGCACGGCGCTCAACTCCAATCTGCTCGACGGCACCGAGCGCGGCAAGGAGTTCCGGCTGCGCACGCCGTTGAAGCGATTCGGCCGCGTCGAAGAGCTGGCCGGCGCCTGCGTCTTTCTCGCTTCCGAGGCGGCGAGCTTCGTCAACGGCGAAGTGCTGGCGGTGGACGGCGGGTTTCTCGCCAGCGGGGTGAATCAATGAAGATCACCGAAGTCCTGGTGCGTGACATCCGCTTTCCGACGTCGTACGACCTCGATGGATCGGATGCCCTCAACCGCGGCGACTACTCGGCCACCTACGTCACGCTACTGACCGACTCCGGCCTCACCGGTGACGGCCTGACCTTCACCAACGGCCGCGGCAACGAAGTCTGTGTCGCCGCCGTTCGCGCGCTCGAGCACCACGTCGTTGGCCGGCGCCTCTCCGACATCCTCGGCAATCTTCGCGGCTTCTATCGCGACCTCACCGTCGACAACCAGCTCCGCTGGCTCGGGCCGGAAAAAGGAATCCTGCACATGGCCACCGGCGCGCTCATCAACGCCATGTGGGACCTGTGGGCGAAACGCGAAGGGAAGCCGATGTGGAAGCTGCTGGCCGACCTCACGCCCGAGCAGATCGTCGCCGCCATCGACTTCACCTACATCACCGACGTCCTCACCCCCGAGGAAGCGCTGGAGATGCTGCACCGCCAGCAACTCGGAAAAACAGCGCGCGAAGCGGAGATGCGCCGCGACGGATTCCCGGCCTACACGACATCGACGAGCTGGCTCGGCTATCCCGACGACAAAGTCCGCCGTCTCTGCCGCGAAGCGATCACGCAAGGCTGGACCGCGTTCAAGATGAAGGTCGGCCTCAACCTCGACGACAACGTGCAACGCGCCGCGCTCATGCGCGAAGAGATCGGCGGCGAGCGTCGCCTGATGATGGACGCCAATCAGTGCTGGGACGTCGGCGAGGCCATCCGGCACATGAAGGAGCTGGCCCGCTTCGATCCGTGGTGGATCGAGGAGCCGACCAGTCCCGATGACGTTCTCGGCCACGCCACCATCGCCCGCGCCGTCGCACCGATCGGCGTCGCCACCGGTGAGGTCTGCCAGAACCGCGTCCTCTTCAAACAGTTCCTGCAGGCGGACGCGATCAGCTTCCTGCAGGTCGACAGCTGCCGGATGGGCGGCGTCAACGAAGTCCTTGCCGTGCTGCTGATGGCCGCGAAGTTCGGCGTGCCGGTCTGCCCGCATGCCGGCGGCGTCGGACTCTGCGAATACGTCCAGCACATCTCGATCTTCGACTACATCGCCGTCAGCGGCAGCCTGGAAAATCGGATGTGCGAGTACGTCGATCACCTCCACGAGCACTTTGTCGATCCGTGTGTCGTCCGCAACGCGCATTACGTCGCGCCGCTGCGGCCGGGATACAGCATCTCCATCCGGCCGGAGTCGCTCGATGCCTACGAGTTCCCCGGCGGCCGCATATGGCGCGCGCTGGAGACCGTGGCCTGATGAGCGAAACGCCGCGGATGACCCCTGCGGCATCGCCGCGTATGACGAACGCTCGTTGGACCGTCTGCGCTCTGCTCTTCTTCGCCACCACCATCAACTACATCGACCGCCAGATCCTCGCTCTGATCAAGGAGCTGCTCGATCACGACCTCGGATGGACCAACGAGCAATTCGGCCTGGTCAACTCCGCCTTCCAGGGCGCATACGCGGTGGGCCTGCTCGGCTTCGGCTGGTTCGTCGATCGCTACGGCACGAAGATCGGCTACGCGGTCTCGATCTTCGCCTGGAGTCTGGCGGCGATGACGCACGCGATGGTCGGTTCCGTCACTGGATTCTTCACCGCGCGCGTGGCACTCGGCGTGAGCGAGGGAGGCAACTTCCCCTCGGCGATCAAAGCCGTTGCGCTCTGGTTCCCGAAACGCGAGCGCGCCTTCGCCACGGCCATCTTCAACGCCGGCGCGAACGTCGGCGCCATCATCGCCCCGGCCACGATCCCGGTCATCGCCTACGCGCTCGGCTGGCGATGGGCATTCATCTTCGCCGGCATCGCCGGTTTGATCTGGCTGCCGTTCTGGTTCCGGCTCTACGAGATCCCCGAGCGGCGCAAGCGCGTTTCCGCATCCGAGCTGGAACTCATTCGAAGCGACGCCGATGAAGCCGGCGCCGGCGGCGTACCGATGGGCTGGATCCGCTCGCTGCGCTACCGGCAGACGTGGTCGTTCATCGTGGCGAAATTCATGACCGATCCGGTCTGGTGGTTTTTCCTGATCTGGCTGCCCGATTACTTCAAAGCCACGCGCGGACTGAACATCAAGAAGAGCTGGGTGCACTTGGTGACGATCTACGCCATCGTGACCGTGCTCAGCATCGCCGGCGGATGGGTGACCGGGTACCTGAGCCGCCACGGCTGGAGCGTCACCCGCGCACGCAAAACGGGGATGTTCCTCTTCGCGCTCTGCGTGCTGCCGATCCTGGCGGCGACGCGCGTGGCCAACTGGCCGGCGGTGCTGATCATCGGCGTGGTGGCCTCCGCGCACCAGGCGTGGTCGGCCAATCTCTACACCACTGTCTCGGACATGTTCGCCAAGAAGGACGTCGGCACGATCATCGGTCTCGGCGGCATGGCCGGATCGATCGGCGGCATCCTCTTCCCCTGGATTTGCGGACGCATCCTCGACCGCTACCACGCCCTCGGCAATGTCACCGCCGGCTACGCGATTCTGTTCTCCATCTGCGCGTTCGCCTATCTGATCGCCTTCGCCTTCCACCACCTTCTCGCGCCGAAATTCGAGCCATTCGAGCCATGACGCCATTCATTCACGAAGATTTTTTGCTGGAGACCGACGTCGCCCGCGATCTCTACCATCGCTATGTCGCCGATCTGCCGATCATCGACTATCACTGCCACCTGCCGGTGGCGCAGATCGCCAGCGACCATCGCTTCCGATCGCTGACCGCGATCTGGCTGGACGGCGATCACTACAAGTGGCGGGCCATGCGCGCGAACGGAATCGCCGAGCGCTTCTGCACTGGCGACGCTTCCGATCAGGAAAAATTCGAGGCATGGGCGCGAACGGTTCCGGCAACGTTGCGCAATCCGCTCTACCACTGGACCCACTTCGAATTGAAGCGCCCATTCGGCGTAACCGAGCTGCTCTCCGAACGAACCGCGCGAACGATTTACGATCACTGCAATCCACTCCTGCAGCAGCCCGACTTCTCGACGCAGGGACTGCTGCGCCAGTTCCGCGTCGCCGTCGTCTGCACCACGGACGATCCGGCCGATTCACTCGAACATCACCACGCACTGGCGCAGCGCACCGATCCCGACACCCGCGTCGTCCCCACCTGGCGTCCCGACGCCGCGCTGGCGATCGACGATCTGCCGACATTCAACGCCTGGCTTGATCGGCTAGGAGCCACGGCCGGAATCTCGATCGCATCGTTTGACCGGTTGCTCGACGCGCTCGATCTTCGCCACGCCGCGTTTCACGAAGCCGGATGCCGCGCCTCGGACCACGGTCTCGAGCAGATCTACGCCGACGACTGGACCGATGCCGAAGTGGCCGCAACTTTCGACAAGCTCCGCGCGGGCAAGGCGGTCACGATCGATGAAGGCCGGCGCTACAAAGCGGCGCTGCTGCATCGTTTCGCGCTGATGGACCACGAGCGCGGCTGGGTGCAGCAGTATCACCTCGGCGCCCTGCGCAATACCAACTCGCGGATGCGCCGCACGCTTGGCGCCGACTCCGGTCTCGACTCGGTCGGCGATTTCGAGATGGCCCGCCCCCTGGCCCGCTTTCTCGATCGTCTCGATGCGACCGACCAGCTCGCCCGCACCATCCTCTACAACATGAACCCGCGCGACAACGAGCTGTTCGCCACCATGATCGGCAACTTTCAGGACGGCTCCGTCCCCGGCAAGATGCAGTACGGCTCGGCGTGGTGGTTCCTCGATCAGAAGGATGGGATGGAAGCGCAGATCCGCGCGCTTTCCAACATGGGCCTCTTCTCGCGCTTCGTCGGCATGGTCACCGACTCGCGAAGCTTCCTCTCCTATTCGCGCCACGAGTATTTCCGCCGCCTGGTCTGCAACCTCCTCGGCGACGATGTTCGCCGCGGCTTCCTTCCCGATGACCGCAATCTGCTGGGCCGGCTGGCGCAGGACGTTTCGTTCTTCAACGCCCGCGACTACCTCGGCCTCGAACTGGGACGCCTCGGAATGAACGTCGAGCGGATCGCATGAGCAGCCTCTTCGACCTCGACGGTCAGCTTGCGATCGTCACCGGCGCCTCCCGAGGATTGGGCGCGGCGATGGCGATCGGCCTGGCCGAGGCGGGAGCGGATGTAGCGCTGGTCGCGAGAGGCGACCTGCAGGAAACGCAAGCGAACATCGAGCGCCTCGGACGGCGCGCAATCACCATCAACGCCGACCTCGAAGATCGATCCGCCCCCGAGGCGATTCTCAAAGCCGCGCCGGCCGCGGATATCCTCGTCAACAACGCTGGAATCATCCGCCGCGCATCCGTCATCGACTACAGCGACGAAGATTGGGATGCCGTTATCGAAGTAAACCTCCGCGCCGCATTCGCCCTCAGCCGCGCCTTCGCCCGCGCGCTCGTGGAGCAGAAACGCGGCGGAAAGATCATCAACATCGCCTCGATGCTTTCGTTCCAGGGCGGCATCCGCGTGGCCGCCTACACCGCCGCCAAGAGCGGACTCCTCGGACTGACCCGCGCCATGGCCAACGAGCTGGCCCCGCTCGGCATCAACGTCAACGCCATCGCCCCCGGCTACATGGCTACCGCCAACACGCAGGCGCTCCGTGACGACCCGGTCCGCAGCCGTGACATCCTGGCCCGCATCCCCGCCGGCCGTTGGGGCACACCCGACGATCTGAAAGGCGCTGCAGTCTTCCTGGCCTCCCCCGCCGCCGCATACGTGCACGGCGCAGTGCTCGCTGTCGATGGAGGATGGCTCTGCCGCTGATGACGAAACCGAAGATCATCGTCTCGTTGCTCACCAAGGAGCAGGAGTTCCAGGTGATGCAGGCCGCCGATGCCGAGCGCGCCGCCGCCCGCGCCGGTTTCGACATCGAAGTGCTCTATGCGAACAACAACACCGCGCTCCAGCAGGAGCGCCTCTACCACTTCGTGCACGCCCCCGAACGATCGCGCCCCGCGGCCATCGTCGCGCAGACCGTCTCCGGCGAAGGCCTGCCGCGCGTGGCGCGCGACGCCGTCAACGCCGGCATCGGCTGGGTGCTGCTCAGCACCGACGCTCCCTACATCGAATCACTCCACGCCGAGTTCTCCGCCCTTCCCATCTTCGTCGTCACCACCGACCAGTTGAGCATCGGCCGGATTCAGGGACGGCAGTTTCGTTCTCTGCTGCCGTCCGGCGGCAACATCATCTACATCCAGGGGCGAGCCGATACCTCTGCCGCACAACAGCGCCTGCAGGGAATGGAAGAAGCGATCGCCGGATCGAAGATCAACGTCAAAGTGCTCACCGGCGAATGGACGGAAGCCAGCGGCGAACGCGCGGTGCTGTCATGGCTGCGGCTCTCAAGTTCCGAGAACGAGACGCTCGATCTCGTCGCCGCCCAGAACGACGCCATGGCCGTGGGCGCCCGCAAAGCCATCGCGTCGCGGCGACCGGAATGGCTGCGCCTCCCCTTCACCGGCTGCGACGGCCTCCCCGACGGCGGTCAGCGCCTCGTCAACGAAGGCCAGCTCGCCGCCACCGTGATCATGCAATCCAACGCCGGCCCCGCCATCGACCTCATCGCCGCCCAGCTGAACGAAGGACAACCGGCGCCGGCGCGTGTCGTCCTCCCGCCCTGCGGTTACCCCTCGGAAGAGCGCTATTGACATGCACGCGATTTGATCGATACTCGCGCCCCATGAAACGACTGTTGATCGCGGCTCTCCTCACAGCGGCATTCGCCGGACACGTGTTTGCACAGGCGATTGCTCCGACCATCACCAAGAACTTCAACCCGTCGATCGTCGCGCTCAACGGCACGTCGGATTCGACCATTACGGTCACCAATCCGAACTCCTTCCCGATCACGAACGTTCAGTTCAGCGACACCATGCCGGCAGGAGTTGCTCTCGTCACACAGGTCGGCGGCACGTGCAGCACGCTCGCGACCGGCGGTGGGACTTTCTCCATCAACCCCGGCGCGGGAACGTTTTCAAGCACGTCGAGCACGCTCACTGCGGGACAGTCGTGCACCATCGTCGTGAGAGTCCAGGGAACCACGCTCGGCCCGCATCTCAACACCACCTCGCAAGTCACCGCCACCGCAACCCCCGCCGGCGGACCAGCTTCCGCGACGCTCACGGTCGTCGGCGACGTGCCGGCGCTGTCGGCATGGATGCTCGTCGCTCTCGCCGCGGTGCTGGCCGGAATGTCCGCGGTCAAATTGCGGGCCTAGCGTTTCACGGCCGGCGCGATCCTCTCACGCCGGCCGTGTTATAGATCAGTGAGCTGCAGCGGCCACCGCAGCCGGAGCCGGCCGGCGGTTGCGCGTCAGGTGCGGAACCACGCCGAGGAGGCGCTCGACGACCATCAGCTGCGCGCGATGGTGCATCTCGTGCTCCTTCGTCCCCTGGATCATTTCAAAGCGGCTCTTCGAAGGGGCACCGTTCGGCATGCTCACCAGCTCGTCGGCCTGTGACTGCGGGATGCGCTCGACGAAGTCCGCCCACTTCTCGCCATCGGTCCGGAGCACGTCAATGATCTGGGCCTTCGAGTACGGCAGCTTCTCGTTGATGGCTCCCTCTTTCAGGATCGCCCCGAAGAGCTGAAAGTCCTCGATCGATGAGATCCGTTCGCTTCCGTGCATGTGGTAGTCGAGCTGCGGCGCCGAGGCGATGTGCAGGAGCGTCTCCGCCACCGAACGGCTGTCGGGCGTGACCCGATAGCCGTAGCTCTCCTCCGGAATGTCCTCGGCGACGATGATGGTGTTCTTGCGCACGGTACGAATGGCATTGGCCAACTGCTGCGGTCCGTAGGGATTCATGATTTCTCCTTCTCGGTTCACTTGCGAATTGCAAGCAGTCTTTCATGAGTCGCTTGCTGATTGCAAGTGGATTCTGTTAGGTTGCAATGAAATGCCGGTGAAGAAGAAGCCGCCGCGGCGCTCGTCGTGCCCCATCAATATCTCGCTGGAGATCTTCGGCGACCGCTGGTCGCTGCTGATCATCCGCGACCTCATGCTGCGCAGCTATCGCACCTACAAGCAGTTCCTCTCCTCGGACGAAGGCATCGCCACGAACATCCTGGCCGAACGCCTCCAGCGCCTCGAAGCCGCCGGAATCATCACCACCACCCGCGACGCCGAGGACCGGCGCAAGGTGGTCTATCGCCTGACCGAGAAAGGCATCGACCTCGCCCCCATCATCGTCGAGCTGGTCCTCTGGAGCGCCCGGCACGAAGAGACCGGCGCCCCACCCGCATCGATCCGAAAAATGCGCGCAAAACGCGACGAGTTTCTCGCCGGGATCCGCAGGAATTGGGAAGAAGGGGGAAATGCTGTGTTCATCCCGGGACCGCGGAAGGGGTGACCGCTCCACTCGGGCTACCGGATCACACCCTTGTAAACCGCTTCGTAATCGCGGGCCATCGATTCGATCGATCGTTGCTCCGCGAGCTTCCGAGCTGCGCTCGTGCGAAGCTGCGCTGCGCGGGGTAACGACAAGGTCGTCCTGATCGCCTCGGCCGCGGCGGCGGCATCGTCGCAGGGGACGAAGAGGGCGCTCTCGTCGTCGAGCATCTCGCGGTGGGCGGGGATGTCGGAAACGATCAGTGGGCAGCGGCAGGCCATCGCTTCGAGGACCACGTTTGATGATCCTTCGTACCGGCTCAGCGACACGAATGCGGCGGCGCTTTTCATCCGCTGCCAGAGATCCGGCACGTAGCCCGGGAAGAGGATTCGTTGCGAAAGACCGCGGCCGGCGGTCGTCCGCTCCAGCTCCGCGCGGCGCGGGCCGTCGCCGCAAAGAATGGCCAGGAAATCGGTGTCGTTGGCGATGCGGCTCAGGGCGTCGATGAGCGCCGCTGCGTTCTTGCCGTCATCCATGCGGCCGGCGAAGAGAATCGTCGTTCGATCCGATTTCTCCGCCTCGACCGCGTCGACCTCGGCGAGCGGCACTCCGTTGACGACGATGTGGCGCCGGCGCGCGGGTACGGCACGCCAGTACGCGTCTCCTTCGCTCGCGTTCGCGATGATCGCGCTCGCGCGCCGGCCGAGAATCCGGCGGAGAGTGCTCTTCCAGCCGCGCGGGTAGGACGGGGCGGCGCTCGGCTCGCGGAGCACCCACGGCGTTCCGGTCAGCAGCGCCGCCGCTCCGGCGGCGATGTCCATCTGCGTGAGACAAGTCTGCACCACGTCCGGCTTCAGCTGTCGCATGAGCCGCGCAAGATTGAGGAAGAGGCGCGGGTCGTGGTTTCCGCGTGCGCCGATGTCGTGCACGGTTGCGCCGCCGGATACCAGCCGGCCGTAGTGCGGTCCTCGGCGTCCGCACGCGACGTGTACGTCGTGCCCGAGGCGCGTCAGCTCCGCGGCCAGATAGCAGAGCTGCCGTTCGGCGCCGCCGTATTCGAGCGAGGGGATGCAGTAGAGGATCTTCATCGCGCGCCGGCCACCAGATGAGCAACGAATCGGGTTGCGAACACCGCGGCGGAACGAATATCGAGTCGCCACGCGCGGGAGAAGACGCGGAGCGCAACGCGGCGATCGGTCGATGCGAGTAGCGAAGCGATGCTGGCGAGCTTTGCAGCGAAGATCTGACGGACTTCGGGATTCGCTTCCGCGTGGCGTCGTTCGTAGATCGACCCGAGGACATCGAGCAACTCGCGCCCATCGAGCGGCTCGCGTGCGCGAGGATCGACGTGCAGGCTGGCCAGGACGTAGCTCCAGCGCCTGGGCACTTCCGGCATTGCGAGTACATCGCGCAGATTGCGCTCGATGACGGCGCTGCTGCGGGCGATGTGATCGCCGGCGAACTGCGCCGCCATCGACGCGGGATGCATGCGAAAATCGACGAGCCTCTGCGGCAGATTGCGCACTTCGTACCGCGCCGCCACGCGCGACCACAAATCGAAATCCTCGCCGGAGGTGAACGCGGGATCGTAGCCGCCGAGGTCATCGCGGATGATGTCGCGGCGAAAGACGACCGACGAGTGAATGAACGGATTGTCGAACGTCGACTGGAACCGGATGCCGTCGTGTGTCAGCGCCCGCCGCCAGCCCGGCGGATTCGACGCGCGGCCGCGCTCGTCGAGCACGCGCACCTGCGCGCCCAGCAGCACCACCTCAGGATTCGCGCGAAGAAACGCCAGCTGCGTCTCCAGCCGTTCCGGATGAGCGACGTCGTCGCCGTCGTGGCGCGCCACGAGCGGCGCTTGCGCCGCGGCAAGTCCGCGATTGAGCGCGCGCGCCAGGCCCTCGGATGACTGATTGCGGATCACGCGAATGCGCGTGTCGGCGAATGAGGCGATCACGCCGGCGGTGCCGTCGGTCGAGCCGTCGTCGACGATCACGAGCTCGAAGCCGGTCCAGGTCTGCGCAAGGATCGAGGCGATGGCGGCGCGCACGAATCGCTCGCCATTGCGCACCGGCATCAGCACGGTGACGGCGGGCGCGCTCACACGGCCTCGGGCTGTGCCGCGCGGCGCAAACGCGGCAGGAGCAGCGAACGGATCTCGGAGGCCAGCGCCGCGGCCGCGGCCGTGGTGGCCATGCCGGCGATGCCGAGATAGACGATGGTCTGCAACGTTCCGGGAGACGGCGGCATCAGCCAGTACGCGACGCCGGCAACGACGAGCGCGCCGGCCAGCGGCAGGCAGACGTCGTGAACGAGCCAACGCCGTTGTTCCTGGCGCAGGAAACGGCGATGCATCAGCGGCACCGTGGCGACGTAGACGATGTTCAGCAGCACCCACACCAGCGCCGCCCCTTCCGCTCCGAAGCCTTTGGCCATGACCAGATAGAGCGGCAGGATCGTCAGCAGGAGGATGGCATTCGTCGTCGTGATCAGCCGCCACCAGCCGTAGGCCCACTGCAGATAGAACGGCGCCTGTGCGACTCCGTGCAGCAGCATGCCGCAGACCAGCAACGTGAGGACGACATGCGTGTTGCGCACCGCCGTGGCGTCGTGCGTCCAAAGCATCAGCACTTCGCGCGAGAACAACGCCGCGACGATGGCGGGAGGAACCAGCAGGACCGTCATCAGCTGCGAGGCCCGGTGATAGACGCGGCCGGTTTCCAGCTCGTCGCCTGTGGCCACCGCGGCGGAGAATCGCGGAAAGATCGCGCCGTCGACCGCGATGATGATGGCGTACAAGCCGGCGGCCAGACGCTGCGCCAGCGTGTAATAGCCGAACATCTCCAGAGGCAGTACGCCGCTCAGGATGATCTTGTCTCCCTGCAGCAGCGCCAGATTGGCGAGCGAGTTGAGGCTGTACGCGGCGCCGAAGCGCCAGACGCGAGTGAGGAGATCGCGCCGGAGGCGTGGGAAATACGCGGGAGCCGCGGGCAGCAGCCGCCAAAGCAACAGCGCTCCCGCGGCCGTGGCCATGGCACTGAGCCCGATCTGCGCGCCGAAGTACATCCGCGGAGTAGCCGGCACGAGCGCGAGCAGCAGGAGAATCCCCGGACCGCGCAGCGTGCCGATGACCGCCGACAAGGCGTTGAAGAGCACGTGGCGTTGCAGTCCCAGCATGCCTGCCTGGTAAAAAACGAACGGGAACTGAAGCGCGATCGCGGCGCCCATCATGCGCACGCAGGTGGTCACGGTTGCCACCGCGAGCGAATGAGGCTTCAGCCAGTAGCCGGCAACGAACGGCGCCAGCGCGGCGATGGTGATCCCGATCGCCACCGCGGCCAGCCAGTAGAGCGCCTGCAAGGTGAAGACGAGGTCGCGTTGCTCGCGCGCATCGGTACCGTTCGCGGAGAAGCGGGCGATCTCGCGATTCAGCGTCGCGCCGATGCCGAGGTCGAGAATCGCGCAGATGCTCTGCAGCGTCAGGAAGAGACCGACCAGCCCGAACGCCTCAGCACCCAGAAACCGGATGACCAGCGGAATGCAGACGATGCCGAGTCCCATCGACCAGATCGTGCCGGTCAGGTTCGCCAGTGTGTTTCGCTCCAGTCGTCCCATCAGCGCACGTCCGCCACCGCGGCGTTCCTGCCCAGGCGCAACGTAATGGCCGAGATCTTCGTTCGATCGAGGCGGAGCCACTCGGCCCGAGACGAGCCGGCATCGACGCGGAGATCCCACAGCGGAGGCGGCGCGCCCGAATCGAAACGAATCGCGGCCGTGTCTCCGTCGCGCAGGACGTCGCGGCCGAGGACGTTCTCCTGCCAGTCCGGCGAACCGCTCGGCGAGAGATAGAGCGCGCTGATCTTCGTGCCGGTCAGATTGGTGATCGCCAGGGCGCCGCGACCCGGCCGCGCGCAGGAGCAGGCGAGCAAGGCGAAACAGGCCATCACCGCCGCGGCCGCGCGCTGCCTCTCGCCAGGCCGCCACGCGCGAGCGAGCTTGCGCCCTCCGCTGACGCCGGTCACGATGATCAGAATCCAGAACGAGTAGCGGAAGCGGTAGAGCGTGCCGATGTTGGTCACGACCAATCCGAGCATCGTGACCCCGAGCAGGGCGAAGAGCAGCAGCAACAGCGCCGGCGCACGGCGCGGCCGCAGAAGCACCGCGGGGATGGTAAGCAGCTCCAGCAGGTAGATGACGAACGTCTCCGCGCCGGCAATGAGCCGTCCTCCCCTTCCAGACCGGAGACCCGGCTGAAACCAGAGGTTGGGGAAGGGAGCCCACAACCCGATCGCCGCCGCGCGCGGCGCGTACGCCATGAGATCCGTCGCGGTTTCGATGTCGACGTTGTCGTCGATTCCGGAGGCCGCCGAGCGATCGCTGGCGATGTAGCGCGCGCGTACGCTGCCCACGGCGATGCCCACCCGGTCGCCGCCACGCCGCCACGTGACGATCGTCGGAACGCGCGTGCCGCCGACGGACGATTTCCGCTCGCCGCTGATCGGCGACGGATATCGCTTGACCTTCACGTAGGTATGCGTCGATTGCGACAACAGCAGCAGCGCGACGACAAGCGTGGTCAGCGCACAAACGACATTCCAGACGCAAAAACGTTTCTCGACCAGCTGCCGTGCCAGGAGAACGCCGGCGCCGATCACGATGAGCGCGAGGACGGCCACCACGAATCTGGCGCGGATCAGGAACAGCAGCACCGCCGCGAGCGACATCGCCATCCCCGCGCCCGCCGCGGCGCGCCAGTCGTAGGTCCGCGTCAGCCACGTCACCACGATGAAGATCAGCGCCAGAGCACCGGCGATGAACAGCGGATCCTTGAGAAATTGCGTGGTGTGCAATACGAACGTCGGCCAGAGTGCGATCATCCCAGCGGAAACGAGGCCGCTGCGCGGGCTGCCCGCCTCACGGCCGATCACAAAGGTGAAGCCGACGATGGCGAGATAGCAGACGAGGTTGAGCGGCTCCGCGGCCAGGATGCCGCAGCCGGACAATGCCGGAAACAGCGCCAGGACGAGCGACAGGAGCCGGACATGCACCGGGGCGGCGGTGTGTCTCCACGCGGTGAAGCCGCTCTGCCGGAGCGTCGTGGCCAGCTGCCTGGCGTCGCGTTGATAGATGAGGCTGTCCGAACCGGAGACGATGCCGTCGCCGTCGATGAAGCGCGGCGCGAGCTGCATCCGGCCGGCGGCGAAGACGAGCACCACGATCACGACGTGGAGCAGCGCCGCCGCGGCCACGAGCCGGAATCTCACCGCTCCGCTCCCTCGAGCCGGCCGGGCATCGCCGCCGGCGCGGCTGTTCCACCGAACCGCACGGCCACATGCTCACGCACGAATTCGCCGAACTCGCGGGTGAGTCCCTCGGCGGTGTCACTCGACGCCACGACGAGCCTCGTCACGACGCGCCAGCCTTCGACGTGCACTTCGGTGAACGCCACGCGCGCGCCACAGCGCGCCGCCACCTGCAGAAACGCCGGCGCGATGAACACCGGCCCGTTTACCGTGTCGATCGCGACCGTCCGGCGGTCGGAATGCTCGCCGCGATCGATCATCGCGCTGACCACCCTCCCCTCGCGCAGCCGGTTCCGCGCCGTCACCAGGAAGGCCGGAGACGGTACCAGCGGGTTCGCGGGGTTCGCCGTCCCGGCGATACGCATCTGCGCTTCCGAACTGACGCCGATCGGCGCGAGCCCACGGTCATGGTAGAGACGGTTCGGCAGAACCGTGAGCACCGCGTGCGGCTGAACGAGCAGAACGCCGCGCCCCTCGCGGCAGATGCGCACGAAGTCGTCGTATCCATCGATGGTCAGGATGGGATCGAAGAGCGTGCCGTTGACCGTGAGGGCGTTCGTGACCAGATAGAGCGCGATTTCCGCCGGCCCGTCGATCTTGGCCCGGAGCTGCGCGCGCACCGCTTCCGTTCCTCGGAGAAATGGCTCCGCGACGTGCGCCAGCAGCTGCGCGGCGCGGAAACGCCAGCGGCGCGGAAGGAGACGAATCGCCCAGGCGACCGCGATCGAGGCGAGGTGAAGCAGATGCCACTGGTGTTTCGCGCCGCTTTCGCCGCCGGTCATGCGATGGCCCTGAGGAAGGCGAAGGTGTCGTCGGCGCAGCGCTCCCACGTGTAGTGATGGGCGCGCTCGTACGCGGCGGCTGCATACGCTTCCCGCGCTTCCGGCGACGTGACCAGGTGATGGAGGGCGCGCACGATGTCTGCCGTGTCTCCGGCATCGAAATAGACGCCTCCGTCGCCAAGGATGTTCGGCATCGGCGGCCGGTCGGAGCAGGCGATGGGAAGTCCCGCATTCATCGCTTCGAGCAGACAGTTCGGCAGGTTCTCGCACGTCGACGCGAAGACGAAACCGTCGCAGTCGTTGTAGGCGCCCGGCAGGTCGGCATAGGCAACCTCACCACGGTAGTGAATGTATTCTTCCGCTCCCAGCCGGCGGACGGCGCGCTCCAATCGATTCGCCGACGCCTGATGCGCCGGACCGACGAGATCGAGACTGACGGGCAGGCCCAGCCCGGCCAGTTGCGCGACCGCTTCCGCCACCCTCCACTGATGTTTGTACGCATCGACGGTCGAGACGTACAGAAGCCGGAACGGGCGCAACTTCGAATAGGCGTCGATGCTCTCCTGCACGCGCGGCGCACGCCGGAACCGCCGCGAGATGCCGTGCGGAATGATGGTGTCGCGCCCCGTCAGTTCGCGCACCGCGCCGGTGACGCGGGTGCGGGCGTATTCGTTGAGAAAGATGGTGCCGCCGGCGTTGCGCACCGTCGTCTTCTGGCTGAGGCGCAGCAGCAGAAACTTCAGCAGCATCGGCGAGACGCCGTAGAGCTTCGCTTGCGCGAGGTCGAACGGCAGCATGTTGCGCGACATGGTCACGAACGGCCGGAAATCGCCGAGGTACGTGCCGCCGGGGACGAACAACAGATCGACCGCGGCGCGTCTGGCCAGGCCGCCGAGCTTCGTCTGCTGCCACAGCACGCGAACCGGCAGCGGACGGTCGAGCATCGGCTCGTGCACCACCTCCAGCCACGGCTGCGACGGCAGGCGCTCCACCACTTCGCGGCCGGCCCAGACGATGACCCGCGTAACGCCGTGCTCCTCCGGACGGGCCGCCGTGAGCAGTTCGCCGATATGAGTGAGACTTCCTCCGCTTCGGAGGTTGGTGGCATCGATCCCGATTCGCATGTTGGGGAGTTGGGTACAGCGACCGTGGACCGCCAAATTACCACGCGTTTGCCCCGAGGGGAGGAGACGGTTTCCTAAGTCCGGCCTTTGAAAACAGGCTTGCGCTTTGCAGCTCACGCAAATGCAGGAGAAGGGTATGGAAGCACGCGCAAAACTGTTCGGTCATCCGATCCATCAGATGTTGATCGCCTTTCCGCTCGGCGTTCTCGGGATGTCGCTGTTCTTCGACCTCATCGCGCTGGCCACCAACCGGCCCGCGGTCCTGCAGGCCTCGTACTACATGATTGCCGCGGGGATCGTGGCCGGTCTCGCCGCCGCACTTTTCGGCCTCATCGATTTTCTTGCGATCCCGGCCGGAACGCGTGCGAAGCGGATCGGATTGCTTCATGGCATCGGCAACGTGGTCGTGGTCGCACTCTTCGCGCTGAGCTGGTGGCTCAGGCGCCCTGCTCCCAGCACGCCCGGCACGACTCCCGTCATCATCAGCGCCGTCGCCGTCGCAATCGCACTCGTCACCGGCTGGCTCGGCGGCGAGCTCGTTGACCGCCTCGGCGTCGGCGTCGACGATGGTGCGAATCTCGACGCTCCCAGCTCGTTGTCGGGGCCGGTCCCACGCGGAACCAGGTCTTAGCGTCCTCGTTTCATGGATTCGCACTAAACCACGATGCCGTCGGCGCGCGAGATCCAGCGCGTCGGTTGGAACAGGGGGATCGGTAACGGTTCGATCAGTGGAACGTTATCGCACCAGAACGAGCGGAACTGCTCTTTCAGGCCGGTGCGATAGAAGTGCATCAGGTAACGGAGATCGCAGGTGGCGAAGTCGGACAGCCACTGATCGAGATCGCGCACGCCCACCTCGTGGAAGAGCTGCAGGCTGTACCTGCACGCGGTGCGCTCGTAGCGTTCGATCTCCGCGAGCCGCGATTCCGGCAGATTCGTCTCGACCTTTCGCCCGATCTCACGATCGGCCGCGCTGAGATTCCATTGCACGGTGTGTCCAAAGAGATGCGCGAGCAGGAAGACCGACTCCTCCGCGCTCAGGTCGTAGTCGACCCGGATCTCCGCGCCATCCAAGTCGCCGGTGAACGGGTTCGGAACGTCCGTGATCACAACCGGCAGTTCATACCGTTCTTCGAGATGTTTCTCGATGAGGTTGAACACTTCGCGAAACCGATCCTCGGTGATCAATCGGGAGCATCTTACCTTCACCTCGATTAGGGCACGATGGACGGTATTATGGGCGTTCAAGCTGGGTCCAATGAGCAATCCCGATTCATCCGAGCGCCGCCGCTTTGCGATCGCTTTGTCGTTTCCGGGCGAATGGCGCGAGTACGTCGAGCAGGTGGCGAACGCCTTGCTGCCGGCGTTTGGCAAGGCTCGCATCTTCTATGACGCCTGGCATGAGGGCTTGATCATCGGCTTCGCCTCGAACCGAAAGCTCCAGAATATTTACCTTGCCGAATCGGACCTGATCATTCCGTTCTTCTGCGAGGACTATCGCAAGAAGAAATGGTGCGGCGTCGAGCTGCGCGCCATTGAAGCGTTGCTATTCGAAGAGGCATTCGATCGCGTGCTTCCTTTCCGTTTCGATCGTGTCGAGATCCCCGGCACGTTCAAAACAGACATTTTCCCGATTGTGTCCGATCGTTCGGCGGAAGACGTCGCCGGCCTGATCGTCGATCGCTACCGCCAACTCCATCCGGACAGACTCGAAGAAGTTGCGCCCCATATCGACAAGCAAAGTGCCGGTATCAAGGCCGACATCTCCCGCATCATGAAATACGCGCCGTCGAATCTCATCGGGCGCGAAGCAGAAACGAAGCTCCTCACCGACGCATGGGACCAGGCCGTGCGCGGCGAAACGAAGCGCCCTCACATCCTCACCTTCGTTGCCCTCGGTGGCGAAGGGAAAACCTCGGTGGTGGCGAAGTGGGCCGTCGATCTGGCGTTTCAGGAGTGGCCGGGATGCGAGGCCGCGCTGGCGTGGTCCTTCTACAGCCAGGGAACGCGGGAGCAGTTGGCGGCTTCGTCTGACCTGTTTTTCAATGAGGCCCTCACCTTCTTCGGCGACGCGGCGATGGCGGTCAGCGCGGCGGGCTCGTTTGACAAGGGCAGGCGGCTGGCCCAGTTGGTAGGCGAACGGCGCGCGCTGCTCATCCTCGACGGTCTGGAGCCTCTCCAATATGCGCCTACTTCGCCGACGCCCGGCGAGCTGAAAGACCAGGGCATCGCCGCTCTGCTCAAAGGGCTGGCGACCAACAGTCGCGGTCTGTGCGTCGTCACCACCCGCTACAGCATTCCCGACTTGCGCGCCTATATGGGCAAAACGGTTACTGAGCACAAACTGGCGCGGCTCTCCACCGAAGCCGGCGTGGCGCTGCTCCAATCGTTCGGTGTGAAGGGCAGTCTCCGAAAAACGATCCCCAGCCCGGACGGGCTCACGCTCTGGAACGAATTCGAGAAGCTGGTCGAGGACGTGAAGGGTCACGCCCTCACCCTCAATCTCCTCGGCAGCTACCTGCGCGACGCCCACGGCGGCGACATCCGCAAGCGCGATCTCATCCACCTCTCGGAAGCCAACGCCGAGGAGCAGAGCGGCCACGCCTTCCACGTCATGGACGCGTATGTGGAATCGCTCGCCAATAGTGGCAAAACCGCGGAGGATCAGGCCAAAGGCCGACGCGCCCTGGCGCTCCTGCGCTTGCTCGGCCTCTTCGACCGCCCCGCCTCGGCCAGCACTCTGGCAGCTTTGTGGGAAGGCGAGGCCATCGCCGGGCTGACCGACCCGCTCATCGGCATCAGCGAAGCGCAGCGCAACATCGCCCTCCGGCGTCTGGAAGACGCGAAGCTGCTCACGGTGATCCGGGAGCACGGTTCCGGCGCTCTTGTGGCCCTCGATGCGCATCCTCTCCTACGCGAGTACTTCGGCCAGCGCCTGCGCGAAGGGCAGCCCGAGGCGTGGCGGGCGGCACACCGGCGGATCTACGAGCACCTCTGCGCGACCACGCCGGACAAGCCCGACGCCACGCTCGAAGACCTCCAACCGCTCTACCAGGCCGTGGCCCACGGCTGTCATGCGGGGATGCAACAGGACGCGTGTGAGAAGGTTTATAGCGCCCGCATCGGGCGAGGGGGCGAGTTCTACAGCACGAGAAAACTCGGCGCGTTCGGCTCCGATCTGGGAGCCGTCGCCTGCTTCTTCGAGATCCCCTGGGGCCGCGTCTTGCCCACGCTCACGAAAGAGGTCCAAGCATGGCTAGTGAACCAAGCCGCCTTCCGCTTGCGCGCCCTAGGCCGCTCGACCGAGGCCCTTGAGCCGATGCGGACCGCGCTGGAGATGTACATCAAGCAGGACAACTGGAGTTTCGCCGCCATCAGCGCCAGCAACCTGAGCGAGCTGAATCTGACACTGGGAGAAGTGGCCACGGCGGTGGGGGACGCCGAGCAGTCTGTGCTCTACGCCGACCGCAGCGGCGATACGTTTCAGCGAATGGGCAAGCGCACCACGCATGCCGACGTCCTGCACCAGGCGGGCCGACGGGCCGAGGCGGAGGCGCGCTTCCGCGAGGCCGAGCAGACGCAGGCTGAGCGACAGTCCGAGTACCCGCTGCTGTACTCGCTTTGGGGCTTCCGGTATTGCGACCTCCTTCTCGGGAAGGCAGAGCGGGAGGCGGGGATGGGGGAAGGAGAACTAAAGCAAGAAGAATGGCTTGCCCAGTGCCGCGCCGTCTCCGAGCGCGCGGCGCAGGCGCTCCGGATTGTCCTGAACGGTTCCCGCAGCCTCCTCGACATCGGTCTCAACCACCTCACGCTGGGTCGCGCCGCGCTCTACGCCGCGGTTCTCCAATCGCGGAGCCGCCAATGTGAGACCTCGCACACCTCTCCGCCGCCGCCGCCCGAGGAAAGTCAGCGCGGATTTGCCACGGCGGCCACGGAGCTGGACGACGCCGTGTCCGGTCTCCGCCGCGCCGGCACGCAGCACATGATTCCCCACGGGCTCCTCACCCGCGCGTGGCTGCGCAGTCTGACCGGTTCCCGCACCGGCCCCGAGAGCGCGCAGAGCGATCTGGACGAAGCGTGGGAGATCGCCGAGCGCGGGCCGATGCCGTTGTTCCTGGCCGACATCCATCTATATCGCGCGCGGCTCTTCTTTCGCGACGCGGTGTACCCGTGGCAATCGCCGCAGCACGATCTCGCCGAGGCCCGACGGTTGATTTTCAAACACGGCTACCTGCGGCGGAAGGAAGAGCTCGAAGATGCCGAGGCGGCTTTGAAGAATTTCGCTGACGCGTCTGCGTGAGGAGCTTTGACAAACGCCAGATCCTCGCTTCTCATTGATCAGGAGGAAATCGTGACCCGGCGTCTATCGATCCTCGTCGTCCTCTTCGCAGCCATCTCCCTCAACGCGCAACAGCCGAAGAACGTGAAGATCCTCACCGGCATGTCGCGTCCCGAAGTGCAGCGCGTCATGAACCAGATGCGCGCGGGCCTGGGGGTGCATTGCCACTACTGCCACGTCACCGGCCAGGACCCCTCGGTCGATGGGACGCCGCAGAAGGCGCGGGCGCGCGAGATGATGCAGATGGTCATCGACCTCAATCAACGCAATTTCGGCGGAAAGGAAATGGTCACCTGCTTCACCTGCCACAACGGCACGCCGCGTCCCAAGTCCGTCCCTCCGCTCCCGCAGCCGCTTCCGGCTGACCTTCCCGCCAATCCTCCGGTCGCGGAAACGGAGAAGCTTCCTACCGCTGCGGACGTGTTGCGCCGGTACATTGCTGCCGTCGGACGGATCGTTCCGGCAGCGGAGCCGCGCATCATCACCGCAACGCGGGCCACTCCCCTGGGAGGACCGGTGGCGATGAAGGTCCTCGAATCGGGAGAGCAGTGGCGCGTGGACATCACCCTTCCCGACGGCACACCGCTCACGCAAGTCCTCACCGGCGCCGGCGGCTGGATCCGCGACAAATCGGGAGTGCGCGATTTGAATCCAGAGGAAGTGATCGCCGTTCGCATGAGCCGGCGCCCCTTCGCTCCATTCGCCGAATCGAGTTTCGGCGATGACGCCAAAGTGACCTCGCAAAAGATCGGCGATCAAAACGTGTGGGTGGTGACGACCGCGGACGCGCAGTATTCGTTCGACGCCGAATCGGGACTCCTCGTGCGTCGCGTCGTCTTCTACAGCAGCCCAATGGGCCGAATCCCCGAGCAAACCGAGTTCGACCACTATCGCAGCGTCGGAGGCGCCAAAGTGCCGTTCACGACCCGCATCGCTCTCGTCGATCCCTGGCTGGGCGGAAGCCGTCAAGCGACGACGATCGTGATCGGCACGCCGATCCCGCAATCGGAGTTCGACAAACCATCGGCGCGACCTGGTTCGTAAGGAAAACGAAACGCCGCCCGGTTCTGCGAACCTGAGCGGCGTGAGGGATGCGATTTGGTAGGCGCTAGCGGACTCGAACCGCTGACGCCCACCGTGTGAATCAGTGTCCCCATCCGTGGATATCCTAGGATGTCCGTGCGGTGAACGAAGGTCGGTAGTGTTCGCGAAGTGGGCGCATTGCTGATCAATGCCGCGACGCGTGCCGACGGAACCCGGGCGGCGGGATGAGAACGTCGACGCTCAATTCCGATGCTCCGGCGTACTGGTCCTGGTACTTGATCTGGAACGTGTGCTTACCGATCGAGAGCGGCGGCGATGTCCAACTCGTCGTCGCCAGATCATAAGCGAGGTATGGGTTCCGAGAGGCGAGGACGTTGCCGTTCTGGCTGATGGTGAGCTGGCCGATAGCATTGCCGTCCGTCGAAAGAGCGTGGATCACGAGTTTCGCGGCCGACCCGTCTGCAGACAACGCAACAACCGCAAGCCGTGGTGAGGCGCAGACGTTGAGCATGACTTCCGCGCCGTCGAAACTGGGAATCACGGTGTCCGGGCGTCCATCGCCGTTGATATCAACGACGAGGCCCCCGTTCCGGAATGGCGCCGAGGTGAGCGCCGTGGCGTACGGAACGAACGTGCCGTGGACATTGCGGAGGTATTGTGCGCGCCCCGGCGCACCAAAGCTGCCGTGCGAGGTAACGACGAGATCGAGCCAGCCGTCGCCGTCGACATCGGACGGAGTCAGGGAGTCGACCGTTCCGATGGAAGGGAAACGCTCACTACGGTACGAGCCGTCGCTTTCGCCGAAGAGCACCGACACGGAATTGTCCGATGCGCCAACACGATCGCCGCGGCCGTCATTATTCATGTCGAAAAAGGGGCCGATCGCGTTCGAGCCTGGCGAGCTCTCGCTCCAACCGGTTGCCGTGCGCGTGAGCAGCTTCGTGCCGTTGGCGTTGGAAAGAACGATCTGTGCAGCGGCAGCCGGCTCCGAAGAGATGACGCGGATGGACGTACCCGGGGTCACCCGCGCGATCGGCGCCGCGGTGACGGACCGCGACGCGGATATGGTGATGAGCCGGAGATCGTCACCTTTCAGAGCAATCAGTCCGGGTGCTGCAAAAGCGCCGAGGTTGACGCTACCGTAGAGGACATCCGCATCGATGGCCAGCGTCGAAGTGCCGAAGCCCTCGCTCGATCCGAAAGCGATGAACTTTGCGGCGGTCATTTCGGCCGAGGCCACGGCGATGTCGGCGCGACCGTCGCCGTCGAAGTCGCCGACGTGACTGGTGGCCCGCGTTGTGGAGACCAACGGCGCCCCGGCACGCGGAAAAAGGCCGCGGCCGTCACCGAAGAACACCGTCGCCCGAAACGGCGCGCCCGGATCGTACGGATCGGATGCGAGCACGAGATCGCGAATGCCGTCGCCGTCGACGTCAGCGAGCTTCACGTCGGCCACGCTGAAGCCGGCCGGGTAGACGCGGTTCGCGTTCGCGCGTCCCGCGGCCAGTGCTGCGCCGTCGAGCACGCGCAGACCGTGGGCTCCGCGTGTAGGCGCGAGATCGACGATGCCGTCGGCATTGAGATCCACCGCTGCAAGGCCCGAGCTTCCAGCCAGCGCGAAGAATTCCGCTCCGCTAAAAACGCCACCGGGCATGCCGCGCAGAAATCCGATCGCGTTACGCGCGCGGAAAAAGAGATCCCGGATGCCATCGCCATCGATGTCGGCGGCCACCGCTGCCGTGAACGATTGCGACAGACCCGGCGCTGCAACGGACATGCGCTGCACGCTGAGGTGGTGGTCTTTCGCGCGCGCGATCACGAGTTTGCCATCGTCGATGGCCACCAGTTCCTCCGCGCCGTCCCCATCGATGTCCAGTGGCTCCATCAGCGGCAGCTGAATGGCTTCCTGCGGTCCGGCAAAATGGAATGCGCCGTCATTCCATTCGAAATTCACGTGCGCATTGAATGGGTCCGGATTAGTGTTTTGCCAGAAAAGGTCGATGTCACCATCCCCGTCGAAGTCGCCGGCTACGATGTGGGTGCCTTGCGAAGGGAGACCAACGTGCGCCGCCTCGTCGTACGTACCGTCTACATTGGACTTCAAGAAGATGACGCCGTTGCTGGTGAAGTCCACGAAGTCGAGAGTTCCATCGCGATTGAAATCGACGATGCGATACGAATCGGGACTTTGAGGAAGCACCCGTCGAACCTGCGGCTGAAAGGTCCCATCGCCGCGGCCGAGGGTGATCCAGATTGTGTTGAACTGACGGTAGACGAGGTCGAGATGTCCGTCGCGGTTGATGTCGGTTACCGCTGCGATGCCCGCCTCAAAGGCTGCGGAACCGCTAGGCAACATCCTTTCCAGTGGTAAGGGCTCGAATACCGCTCCGCGGTTGATTGCAATGATGCGTGTGTCATTGATCATCACTGCAACGTCGGTACGGCCGTCTTCATTGAAGTCGCCATAGGCAGCCGAGTCGATATTCAGGGCGGTGATGATCGGGTCGGTGGAGGCGATCGCACGGAGGCAGTCGTCATTCGCGCCGGCGAGCGTGGCGGCAAAGACGGAGGCCGCCAGCGCGAGGGAGGGCAACATTGGCGAGGATTATAAGGGGTGCTCGGCGGCGATCCGTCAGCAGAGCTCGCTCACTCCGGTTTAATTCGGCGTGAACTCCCGCCATCGCATAACGGCCGAAAACACGAACGCCGCGAGCGGTGGAACTCGCGGCGTCGTAAGCGGTTGCGTTTTGGTAGGCGCTAGCGGACTCGAACCGCTGACCCCCACCGTGTGAAGGTGATGCTCTACCGACTGAGCTAAGCGCCTGTTTGGGATCGTCTCAACGAACGGGTCTCCCTCGCTATTTCCGAG